>Ga0214473_10000192_pt1 | contig 85739 bp, 121 predicted proteins | sample RVTome_7_FD_203509 | JGI IMG/M metagenome (GOLD analysis project Ga0214473, IMG submission 203509) | Soil microbial communities from uranium-contaminated site in the Upper Colorado River Basin, Wyoming, United States - RVT98D197 | ecosystem: Environmental > Terrestrial > Soil > Contaminated >... | reverse complement strand
GGAGACGATCTGAAGGGAGCGAGACGGTGGATCCACGAAACGGTCCCCTCCGAAGAGGAACTCTTCGGATCACTTGCTGATCGTGCGCTTCCAGTTCCATCTGACCTGGCCCTTCGCGCGGGAGACCGCCTCCATCGCCGCCCCCTTCGCGTTCTCGATGATGAAATCGAAGGGCGCCCGCAATGCCTCGGGGACGGACGTCCCGCTATCGCCGCACCACAGCATGAAGTCCTCCGGGGCGACCAGCACCGTCCGCACGTCCGGGTAGGCCTCCTTCAGCCAGCCCTGCAGAATCACCGCTGCCTCGATCGCCAAGTGCATCGCCGCATCCTCCTCGAAGCCCGCAAGCACGCTGCTCCACACGTCGTTCCTCGCATCGCCCAGTGAGGCATACGTTCTGGGGATCGGCAGCGTAAAGAACTGCTGCAGCCGTTTCGCCTCTTTCGGATCAAGTGCTTCCATTGACCACCTCCCGATTACGATTCTAACCTAAGTCCACTAGCGTTCTACATCGGACGCACCGTCCCCGCACGACCCGCGAGTGATGTCTCCAAATCATCGGGCTGCCTTCTTTTCCAGCGCCGTGCTTCCAGCAAAGACTCGACTCCAGCACGCCGCAAGGGCAGCGAATCGGTTCTGGGTCGATCATCCAACCCCAGCGCCGCTTCACAAGCTTTTCAGTCGCCATCCTTGCCTCCGCGCCCATTCGTACTTGTCACTCTTTGGCCTCAGACAGCCATCAGCGCCGAGCACCAGATTCTCCATCAGGACAGGATGAAGGAGGGCGAGCATCTCTTGGGCCTTCTCGGGGCCGAGCCCTAAGAACTTGTTGGCGGTCGCCATCAGGGCGGAAATGGATCCGCACTGCATTCCCGCTTCCAGTAGGGGTCGGTGATGTTCCGCGTGCTGACAGACCCAGCACAAGCCGCTCCTGCGCTTGAGTTCGCGATGACGTCCGCAGAGTCTGCAGTTCCCGTACTCATTCTCCCGCTTCCACCACTCGGTCTCTTCCCATGGGCGCTCTCTGCTCATGCCTCGCGTCTCCACGTCCACAGCCTGCTGGGGGATCCTGGCATCCGTTCCTGCCGTTGAGCCTGCGGAAGAACCGCCAGAACCTCCCCCGCGCTCACGGCACGGTGAATGGCGCCGCTCCATGTTGGCGGAAGCTCCTCCCACACCGTGAAGGCGATCGCCTTTTTTGCCACTCTGGCCATCTCGAGAAGCGGCCGACGGATCGAAGGTAGGTGAGAGAGAACCTCGATGCAGATCACGGCATCGAACTCGCCTTCAGGGAACTGCAAATGGAACGCGTCTCCGACGCAGAACGCCGCCCCCTTTACGCGGTCGACGGCGATCGACAGCATGGCCTCGGACGTGTCACAACCGACCCTGCGGGAAAACCGCACTACGGATCCAAGCGCCTCCATCATCAGGCCCGTGCCGCACCCGACCTCGAGGATGGAGGCACATCCCGTCAGGTGAGGCGCGATGGCCTTGGCGAGAGCGGCACGGTGCGCCCGCTCCATCGGACTCGCTGTCCAGAAGGAATCGATCTTCTTCGCCTCAGGCCTTGTCCATACCTCCCAGTCCCTGCGAACCATCCTTGTGACGACTTTTCCTTCTCCCATCGGAATGTCTATCATCGCCACGAATCCGTTGCGCGAGTAGGCGCGAAGAGCGGAGACGTTGTTCGAGAATACGTCCAGTTGGAGTTCCCTGATCCCGGCTCTGGATGACGCCTTAACGGCAAGTTTGACCGCCTCGGTGCCGACGCCGAATCCACGTCTCGACGGCGCAACAAGAAGGCGTCCGAACTCCGCCTTGAACACCTCCGTGCGTTCGTCGCGCCCGATGCCGTAGATTGCCAGCTGCCCAAGAAGTTCTCCTGTCTTCGCGCAAACGGCCATGAGCACCACGTCGTTGTCGCGCTTCAGGTAGGACTCGAACCATGCGCGATGGCCGGCTTCCGTGATCTCGGAGGAGTCAAGAAACCATTTTCGAGAGGCGTTCCTCCACTCGCGGGTGGTTGGAAGGTCCGTCTCGACAAGCGGCCGAAGATAGAGCGCGTCGGACGCGAAGGTCAGATCAGGCTTAGGCATAAAACCTCTGGATCGCGTCCACTACCCGAACCACATCGTCGCTCGTCATCTTCAAATGCAGCGGGAGGGACATGAGAGAGTCTCCCGCAGCCTCGGCCTGCGGACACTTTCTGTCGTTTCCAGACTGACCAGCGTACATCCGATAGCGCGTGTTTGGCTGGTAGTGGACTCCTGGATAGATGCCTTTCGAATTCAAGTGCGTCATAAGCTCGTCGCGCCGGCTGCACAGAATCTGGTAAAGATGGCGGGACGAGACGCAGTCGGGAGCGGTCAGGACGGAGCGGACCCCGGGGATGGAGCGCAGCCCTGGCTGCAAGGGCGCGTCAGACGTTCCCAACTCCCAGCGATAGAACGCCGCCAGCTGGCGGCGCTTCGCATTGGAAGACTCCAGTTGTTTCAGCTGCGCCAACGCGATCGCCGCCATGATCGAATTGCCGTTGTACTTCCAGCCGAGATCTTCGACGTCGTAGCGCCAACGGTAGCCAGCTTTCTGCTGGGCACGGGCGTAGGTCGTCTTGTTGATCCCGAACCAGGCGAGCTTACGGGCGACGTCGGCCACTTCAGGGTCCTTCACGCACAGAACGCCCGAGTCCGCCGTGTTCAGCGGCTTTACGGCGTGAAACGAGAAGCAGGCTGCATCCGCGCCGATGCCGGCGTGCTGCCCCCCAAAGTAGGTCCCCGCCATGTGAGCGCCATCGAGAATGAAAGCGAGATCTTCCTCTTTGCAGATCCCCATGACCTCTTTCATCCGCCCTGTATTTCCTCCCATGCCGACGAACATCACCGCCCTGGTCTTTGGCGTGATGCGTTCCCTGACCGACTCCGGATCCAGGCAGAGGTACTCGTCCACGTCCGCAAAGACGGGCTCAAGCCGTTCGTGCAGGATGACGTGATTCGTGGCCACGAAGGTCAGCGGCGTCGTGATGATCTCGTCGCCGTCCTTCCAGCCGCGGCGGCGCCGCAGCGAGGCGAGGGCCAGGTGGAGCGCCGCTGTCCCGGAGTTCACGAAGAGCGGATTGGGCAGCCCGGAGTACTCTCCCCATGCCTTCTCGAATTCGACCGTCTTATAGCCGTCGCCCGTCCAACCGCGCTCAAGGCACTCGCGGATCCCCGCAAGGCAGGCCTCCACGTCGAACTCCGGCACGAACAGGTGGATGTCAGGCACGTTCGGCCTCCATTATCTGTGGGGCAAGAAAACCCATGCACCACTCAGGAGTGAACTCGCGAAGACTTTCGTAAGCTCGCTTGGCCGTCAGCATGAGTGTCAGTCGATCCGCCAAGATCTCGCGTAACAGGCGAACCGTCTCACCCAAGGCGTCCCCGCTCCGAATCAACGGGATCTGGACATAGTGCTCGCCCGGACGCGCAGGCCATGCGTCTCCTGGCTCGGAGATCATGGCAGCCGATGAGGCCGCTGCCTGCCAGAGGCGCATCGTGGGATAGGAGCATCCTGGAGAGTGCAGTACCGTCAGAACGGCGGCGAAGTGATCCAGCGTCCTCTTTCGCGCGTTCCCGAGTCCCGTGAACTGGAACAGCGATCCTGACATCGCCACAAGAAGCGGCGGCATCGCCTCCTCCCTGTGGCCGTAATTGGTTCCGTAGCAGCCGATATCGAGCGTCTTCTGGATCGAAAAGTCAGGACGCCCCATGACATCCGGATCCCATCCCGTGGGGCACAGGAGCGGCGTCGGCCAGCCTCGAGCCTTCGCGTCGTTCACCATGGACGGCGTCTGCACCACGGTGAAGTCGAGTCTTGAACACTTGGCTTCGAACTCCTCGAGAAGATTCCGCTGGTACGGCGTGGTTGGAAGAGTCCCCACCCCATAGAGCGTCTCAAGATAGACGCGTCCCACCCGACACGACCTCTCCACTGGAACCGGCGAATCGCGCCATAGAATCACCACAAGACTCGGATCCTCCCAGCGGATTCCCTCCATCTCGGACTCGGCCATCACCGAGATCCACGGAATACCCTCCGCCGCTTTTTTCCAGCATTGTCTTGTCTCGCAGAGCATCCCGATGACTTGAAGGGCTCCGTCTGGAAAGACGTGGAGATAGTGCTGGGCGGTCAGTGGGTTCAGCGTCTTCACATTGCCAGCCCGTGTTTTTCCTTCACGATCTTCACCAGGGTGTCGTGATCGCCTCCAGCCGAGATGCCGACATCCACGGAGAAAAGAAAGTACAGGATCTTGTCCACAGGAACGCCCGCGCGGCCCGTCCCGCGAAGGATCGAAAGCCAGAGATCCCAGTCTTGAAACCGTCTCAACTGCTCATCGAACTGCGGGAAGAGCTCGCGGCGAAGAAGGGATGTCGTGTGGATGTAGTTATGGTGTCGGAGCCGCTCCGCACTGAACGGCTCCGCTTCGCGAATCTGGATACGGTCATGCGGCACGATCGCGTTCGGCAGCGCGACTTGGTAGAAGCCGCTGTAGGCGTAAGCTGCCTCGAGGTTCGCGTCCAAGACCTCCTTCATCGTCTTCAGACAGTCCTGACCCAGGATCGCGTCGTCGTCCACGAAAAGCAGGAACGGCTGAGTCGCCTTTCGTGCGCCATTGTTCCTCGAGATCGCCGCGTAGCGCGGATCCCCTCCTTCGTTCGTCTCGATGATGATCTCGGCGGGGCCGTTCGCTTGGATCGATGGGAGACAGAACTGCTGAAAGAACCACTCGCGGGAGGCGAGGTGGGGGACGATCACCGATACGGGAAAGGTCACGATACGATCCTCCTCCACTCCTCGACGAGTGGCGGCAGGACGCGGTCGCTTCGAAACTGCTGCGCCCAGCTGATGGCAGCCGCGTTAGGAACCGTCGACAGCGCCTGCTGCACCTTCTCAGCCGCCTCCTCTTCGCTGGAGTAAAAGAGACTTGCGCTGCCGGCATACGCCCGCGCCTCAGGGGCTTCACGGGCAACAACGGTGCATCCGCTGGCCATCGCTTCAGCGATCGACACGGGCATTCCGTAGACATGGGACTGCGGATCGTGGCCGCGAAGACAGACCGAGGCCTCCCGTATCAGTTCCGCGCAGCGTTCGTGCGAGACGTTGTGAAGAATCTCCACGGGACCCCCCAGAGAGTAGTTCAGGTTCGTCAGGATGTTGTCGTAGGACGGATCCGCCGCCGTAATGACCAGGACGAACCGGCATTCTGACGGATGCCGCGCTCGGTGGATCGCGGCGATCCGAATGAACTCCTCGATGCCCTTGCCGTGAAGTCCAGCGCCGATGCGGAGCGTCATGGCCCGCTTCGGCCCCCCCGGGTAATAGCGGGCCGGGTTGTAGGCCGCCGTCATCGGCGTCAGTTTCGTGGACGGCAGATTGCATCGTTCGATCTGGTGCGGGAAAAGAAAGATTCTCCTGACGCTCGGGTGGACGCGCAGTCGGTCTACGACCCCGGAAGAGAATTCGAACGAGTGGCCGCGCACCGTCACGGGCACACCCAGATCCACCGCGCGACCCGCGACGTTCAGCCAGTGGACGTGAATCACATCCGGTTTCCATGCCGCTGCCGCGGATCCCGCGCTCCCGTAGGCGACGTCCCAGCTGATGGGGTAGCCGACGTCCGGGTGTTTTTCCGAAACGATGAAGATCTCGATATCGCCCTGGGAGAGTACGAATTCGAGCTCCGTGCGAATATAACTCTCCGACAGAGTCGGGAACCGATCCAAGACGTAGAGGATGCGGATTTTCCTATTCACGCCCTGCTTGCCTCCAGGAGTTCGTCGCAGGCCTCCATCGTGGCGTTATTTTTTCCGACGAGCAGACCCGCTGTCCGAAGGGTGCTGAGGGAGTTTCGGAATCCGCCCGAGGCCTCGTAGCCAGCGGCAACCGCGAGATCGTTGATCGTCATGCCTATCGGACTCTCGAGAAGGACGGACAGAATCTTGCGTTCACACGCTCCTAGGGAGCGGTGCTTCAGCCAGTAGTCGATTAGTTCCTTCCCGCCAGGGAGCGGATCGACATCCCCCAGCGCCGCCATTCCAGCGCCCGTGAGTTTCATGCAGTCAGCGTTTCCGCCCGTCATGAACCCCATCGTCCGTAACGCGCTCAAGGTGTTGCGGAAGCCGCCCGAAACGCGGTAGCCGGCTAGAAGCGCAATCTTCCCGATGAAGCATCCTTCCGTGTAAACCGCCAAGACCGACAGAACCGCCCGCTGCGCCTTGTCCAAGCTTCGGCCTTCTTCGGACGGCGCTGGCGGCGCTGGCGGGACGCGCTCCAAAACTCTCCTGAACAAAGTCGATGGCGGTGGAGGTTTTGCGACAAACGCCTTCGGCGCCTTCGCATTGTTGCTGATCTTCGTGATCTGTTCAGCGATCTTGTCCGAGAAGCCCCTGATGTAGTCCGCTCCCCCGTGAACCTTTCCGCTCATGATCGTCAGCTGCTGGAGAACTTTCTCGAGTCGCACAAGGTCCTTCGGCGCGACCACGGGAACGCTCACGATCTTCGTCGTCTCTGCCGCTTTGACGGGCGCGGGCGCAGGCCGTGAGGCCAACTGGGCTTTCAGCGATTTGATCTCCATCTTGAGATCAATCTCCGTCCTCGCTTTCTGCTCGGCCTCCCTGGGGAGATCCGCCAGTTTCGGCAGAAGGTGCTTGATCTTCTCGGGCAGCGGCGGAGGTCCGCTGAGGTAGGCTGTTCCCGCCTCCGGATGAGTCGTTTTGACGGCGCCGACGTTGACCAAGATCCGCTCGGTCGAGACCGCCCTTCCGATCGCGAAGAACTGACCGGGCTTCACGACACGGATCTGCCGCTTGAAGTCATGCCGCTCATCGCGCGAAATACTCAGAAGATCCAGGGCGCGGTCGATGTCCACGTCTTCGAAAGTCAAGCCCACCAGGCGGTTGAGCAGTTCCGCGCTGGCGTCCTTGTCGAGCTTCGCCAGCCGCTGGGTCGCCCAGACCGCGCAAAACCCACGCTTTCGGCCCGTCGTCGCCAGCGAGATCATCGCCTCCTTCGCGCCCATGATGGCCTCGCGTTCCATCGGGCTGCCGGCCCTCGGATTCTCCTGCGGGCAGAATTTATGTGATTCGTCCACCATGACGACGAGCGGTCTCCATAGCTTCTTCGGCGCATCGATCAGCGCCTCAAGGAACCGCCGCACCCAGAGCCGTCGGTCGCTGGGCCGCGAACGGAAGGCCTCGTACAGGTCGCACACCGCTGAAGCACCGAGCTCGAGAAGCCGCTGGGCGACAAGCGGCGCCGTCCGAGGATCCGCCGGCGTCTCTCCGCCGTCGCCCACCAGAACGTATCCGAACTTCTCGCGCAGGGTCGCAAACTCACCCTCGGGATCGATGATGATGACGGGAACTTTTCCGAACAGCTGTTCCGCCAGTCGACGCAGGAGCCAGGACTTTCCGCCTCCAGAATTTGCCTGGATCAACAGCCGTGTCCGCAGGAGGACGTCAAGATCGATGGAGACGTCTTCCCGCGAACCGCTCTGCTTCCCGATGATGACAGCCTTCATCTTCTCCTCCTCCGCTTCCCCAGCCGTTTCTACACGTGTGCAAAGCCTTCCACCAAGACATCGACTCGCCACGTCACCGCCTTCTCCTGCCTCACGTCAGCCTTTCCGATGCGCTTGCGATTGTCATCCACGACGAGACCCCAGCGGCGCTGCACTTTGCCGTTGGTGCCCGTGATACGGATCCGCCTCGATCCGATGCGGGCGTACTCATACCGCGCGACCAAGGCGTCGAGAAGGTCCTTCGTATAGATGCCGTCCTCGTCCGAGGTATCCCTGAATGGCCCCGAGACCGTGATCGTGACCTTGGCCGACTCGAATGCCTTTGCGTCCCGCAGGCCTTGCTGAAGCGCGTGGTACTCGGTCCACTTGCGGACGCGCTGCACCTCGCGGTCCCGCTTATGCTTACTCCAGCGCAGCACTTGATTGAGCGTCGGCAGCTGCAGATCGGGGATCACCAAGCGGTAGGCGGTCACGGCTTTTTCTCCCATTTCTCCATGCACTCCGTGTGTTCCTCAAAAAAACGCGAACGCCTCCCTGAGGTAGCGGGCGTTCATGGGCTTACCGCCGATCACTCTGTCCTTCCTGCATTCCCGACATACAACCGTTGGCCCGTGCCACTCGAACCAGTCTTTACGTTCCTTTTTCATTCGCTTTCACCGCGTGATCCTTCAGCAGCACATCCGCGATGGCCTGCGCTTCGGCCTTGGCCCGCTCCAGCGAGTGGTAGTAGCGCACGGGCTGATCCTGGCTATCGAAACAGCCCCATACGCGCAAGCGATCCTCGATCTCGATCAGCAGCCGCCACGGACCGCGACGGTAGCACGTCGGCATGAACAAGAGGCTCATCCGAACGCCGTTTTCGTCTCCAAAGTCTCCGAGGATCACTTCATCGCCGTGTGGCGATGGCTTCCAGTCGAGCGGGTTTTCCAACTCCGTTTCTCCAGTCAGCCGCCTCACTTCGGCGATTAAGTCAAGAGCGTCGATGCGTCTTTGTGGGTTGACCTCCTTTGCCCAAACCGTCACTCGCGCTTCGATCTCGGCCAGTCTTTTTTCGTCGATCATTTGCTGCCTCTACTTCTTCCCCGTCTTCTTCTTCGCCTTCTTTGCCTTCTTCGTCTTCTTCGTCTTCTTCGCGACCACCGTCTTGACCGCCGTCTTGACCGCCGTCTTCAGCTTCTCGCGAAGCTCCTTCTCGACCTTCCGCGCATCGACCTTGTGCTCCTTCGCGAGCTCCATCAGGCCGTCCCGCTTCTCGTAGTCCGGGCCGTCCATGTACTGCGCCACGGAGATCTCCACGAGGAACGCCATGAGTTCGCCGTCGTCGAGCTTCCGCATCTTCTCGCGCAGCGGCGTCTCGTAGTCACGGCCGCCGTAGTTGGTGGCCTTCTTCGGCTCCCATCCACGGCGGGAGAAGACGGGCCCCTTGTAGTTGTCCCAGAGACGGTTGAAGGATCCGATGGCGACCCGTTCGAGATCCTGGCGGAGGTCCATCCAGTCGGCCTTCGCGATCCTGGAGAGCGTCCGCTCGAGGACCGCCCGGCGCACCGTCTTCCTCCACTGCTCGGCCTCGCGCTTCTTGCGCTCCGCCAGCAGCTGCTTGGCGGGCTTCTTCTCGCGTCCCGACTCGGTCTTCGGGTGGTGGATCTCGCAGCTAGCATCGACGCAGGCCTTGACGAACGTCCCGTACTTGATGCGCTTGCTTTCGCCGTCCCAAACGCCGCGGTCGTCCATGATGACGCCCAGCACGCTGGACGGACACGGCTGCTTGTCGGCGATGGCCCAGATGGACGCCTTACTGTCGGACGCGATGGTGCGATAGGCGGCGCCCTTCTCGGGCTGCCTCCCGTACTCCAAGGCGTCGTAGAGCTTGAGCGACGAACCTGGCAGGAGCTCGACGTCCTTCTTGATCTTCACCGCCTTCTCCCCCTTCTTCGGGAGAGCGTCCTTTTTCTTGATGCCGGCGAGTTCCTTCGCGACCTTCGCCGCCTCCTCGTTGGCCTTGCGCTGCGCCACGGCCAGCAGTTTCGACTCGTAGCACTCCGGGCGCAGGCAGGTGTTCGGCTTGAGGTCGGGATGGGTGTCCTTCATGGACCGATGAGGGCAGGCCAAGCACGACCCTGCCTTCGGCACCAGGGTGGCGTCTTCGGGTTTCCACGGCACCGAGGCGAGGCTGCGATGCACTTCCCGCTGGACGTACTCCTCGAGGTCTCGCACCGACATCCCGCGGTGCTGCACGTCCTTCAGCGTCTCCACCTGGAGCGCGGGATCGAGCCTCGAGATGATCACCGCATGGCCCTGCTCGATCGCGCGGGTCTCCAGCGCCTTGCGGCACGGCGCCGAAAGCTCGAGGATCTTCAGCTTGGCGTAGACGTAGCTGATCGACTTGCCGATTTTGACGGCCAGCTGCTTGATGTCGAACTTCGTCTCTTCGATCAGCGTCTTGAATCCCTCGGCCTCCTCCAGCGGCGTCAGATTCTTCCGCTGGAGATTTTCGAGCACCATGATCCGCAGCGCGGCCGAGTCGTCGAGATCCTGGACGCTGACGGGAACCTTCTTGAGGCCGGCGAGTTTCGCGGCCCTGAAACGCCTCGCGCCGGCCACGATCTCGTAGCTGGGTCCCTTGCCGTTCGGGACCTCGCGCACCAGAAGCGGTTCGAGAACACCGTCCTGACGGATCGTATCGGCCAGTCCCTTTAACTCGTCCGCATCCCACGACTTCCGCGGGTTCTTCTCGCTCTCCTTGAGGTCGGCGAGATCCACTTCGAGAAACCGTGCGACCTTCACCTTGGGCGTTTCGACAGCGGTCTGTGTCGCCATGGCCATCTTCTCCTTCTTCCGATCTATCCGATCTACCGTTCGTTCCGTTCGTCTTCCGCCAAGGCCTCCAGCAGTATCAGGAAGCTTTTCGCAGCCTCCAGCGGCACTACGCCGTTTCCGCAAATCCTCAGACGATCCGCGCGAGACAGTTCCGCATCTCCCTTTCCCACTCTTCGTGCGCCTTTTTCGGCATCGGCCTGAGACTGGTCCAGCCGACGTTCCAGTTCATGAGCCACTCCACGAACCTCGGGTTGAGTCGCAGTCGCTGGCGCGAGGTCCGGTCTGACGGCGATGATCCGCGCCCACGTTTCACGGTCTCCTGGCGCGGGCGGCCAGAGAGGAAACTGTATTCCACTTGGTTGGACAGCTGATCCATGTGTTTTTTTCCCGTGCCCGTGACGAGCGCGTGCTTGGCGCTGTTGGTTCCCTTGAAGTCTCTTGACGCGGGCGTTACCCATTTCGATTTTCTCTCCACGAATATGCCGAGATCGTCCCCCGTATACTTCTGCTCGTCCTTCTGATGCCTCCGCGCCCGCGAATGGTCGGGGCGGTTCGACTGCTCCGTGGGCGTCGGCCACTGGCGGATCGCGTCTGTCAGAGTGGTTCCCGCATGATGCTTCGAGTTCGGGTCGCTTCGGTTGCATCCATCGTTCACCGAGGATCTCGAATCGGCGGCGGCTGTCGGCGTGGGCCAGTTAACGCCGCCCGACAACATTTCTCGGGTGATCCCGTGCTTTTTCTCATGCCTCGCCATTCGGCCCCAGTAGGCGTTGCTCGACTCGCCTTTGCGCGGCTTCTGGTAACTGAGATCAAGAGCCGCACCACGCGACCACTTCGCGCCCTGATCCACCAAGGTCTCCTGCCGCTGCTTCGCGTTTTTTCTCGGTCCTTGTGCGTGATGGTCTCGTGCGTTCGGGGATCTCCACGTTTTCGTTGCGCCCGTCAGGGAGTCGGTCACATTGCGATGGTTTCCGCAGCGCTCGGAATCTTCGCTGCGCGGCGTCGGCCAGTTCTCTGCCGCCTTGCCAAGGCTCGGATCTCCGTTCTTCTGGTTGGAGTCGTGCTTTCTCCCATCGTGGCTCGGCGCTGCCTTCGTCATGCGGTTCTCGTTCGCGCTGGCTCTCGGCGTAGCCCAGTTACTGACATCCTCGTTCAGATTCCGCGTCCCGCCGCCCGTCTTTTGGCGGTGCTTCTCGACTTGTGCCGCCGTCTTCGCTCCATGAACGTCATGCGCCTGCGGCGTCGTCCACGACTCTGTCACGCGCATCGCCTGCTTGCCGAACTCGCCGCCGCTGGCGCCTCCGCGTTTTCCCTTCTTGTCCATGTTCGCCATGCCGCGCGGCGTGTGCCAGCTTCCGTCTTCCGCCTGAAATCGAACAGGTTCCTGGTAGCCCATAGCCACGGCCCGCTTGCTCTGCTTGCGCGTGTTCGCTTCCGCCGCTTTCGGAGAGCTCCACCTACCCGAGGATCCCGCTCTTCTCGAGGAGGCTTCGCGGACGCATTCGCGGCATTCGGGATCCGCGCACAAGGTCTCGGTTGTAGGCGAGGATGAAGATACGTTCGCGCTGATGCGGAGCGCCGCACTCAGCCGCGCTGAACAGGCCCGCCGCAACCCGGTAACCCATCCCTTGTAGTTCTCGCGCAACGTCCGGGAATCCAAGAGATAAGTGGCCGGCGACGTTCTCGAAGTATCCCCACGGCGCGGCGCACTCCCTGAAGATCCGCGCGGCTTCAGGCCAGAGGTGGCGCGGATCAGCCTTTCCACGCTGAAGCCCGGCTTGGCTGAAAGGCTGACACGGGTAGCCCCCAACGAGGCAATCCACTTTTCCACGCCACGGACGGCCATCGAAGGTTCTAAGATCCGACCACAAAGGCGCCGCATCCAGAGTTTTGTCTTCCATGCGCTGCGCCAAGAGCTCACAGGCCGCTGCTTCGTATTCAACGAAACAAACCGTGAGAGCAGCTGGAACCGCCAGCTTGAGGCCGACGTCGAGGCCGCCGCCGCCCGAGCAGACGGACAGCACACGGAAGGCAGTACGATCCACAAGGGTTATGTCCTTAGGGTTAGTGTCACGGTGTCACGGCCTTTGGCGCAAGTCTCGGGCGGCTCGGGACCATCGGTCACCACATCGCCGTTTAACATCGGAAGGAACGCCCACGTCATGTGGCACTTGGAGCACTCGTACACGTTCGCGTCGGCGGCAGGTTGCCAGAAGTGTTTCATATGGGTTACGATTTTTTCCCGAGTTGATCGAGTCCCTTGACGGCGATCTTCGAGAGTTCGCTGCTTATCTCATCTTCCATTTTCTCGCTTCGCCAGCGCCATCCCGACGCTCCATTAGCAACAAGGCGGATCAGGCTCAACAGCAAACGAACGATGCGGACAAAGTCGTAGGTAGAGACGTTCATGACTTCTCGACTCTCTTGGTCGGCATCCCAATGGGGAACATCCACTCCTGCATCTTCTGCACCACGACCCATGCGTCCTGGCGGAAGTTCTCGGTGCGCGTGAGAACCTCCCAGACGCGCAGTTCCTGGAGCTTGCCCCACGGCCAGAAGGTGTCCCCGTCCGAGTAGAGCGTGGGCCAAGTGTTGTCGATGTTGCCGGCGACGATCGGCCCGATAGGGATCGGCGCGAGCTCCGTCATGACGCCGTGCTTATCCTTGGCGGAGCCGGGAACGGGCGGCGCGACGTGGATGGTGATCATCGAGATCAGGAACTCGCGCACCCGCATGAGATTGATCAGATAGTGCGGATCCGCGGGATCGTTCTTCAGGATCGCCTCGGTCGCCCTGGCGTCGATCGTCGCGTAGTCGGTCAAGAGGCCGAGCCACTTGAGTTTCCCGATGCAGAACGACTTGCGGACGGGACACGCGCAGGAAGCCGACCAGCTGGAGGCGCAGCGGTGCTCGGGGCCACTCTTCCAGAGCTTTCCGAGAATCTCCGCGCCGTTCAGGAGCCGACCGGGAATCGCCTCAAGCTTCGCGCGTTCGATGCGGTCCAGGATCTCGGAGGTATTCATGAAACCCTCCGCCGTTTCGCGGGCCGCGCGACAGCCCGCGTCATCGCCAGCAGCTTCTTCCTGCGCTCCCGCTTCTCCTTGCGCCGCGCGACGATCTCGTCCTTGTGCGCCTCCGCGTAGGCGCGGAGTTTCTCCTTCGCCTCCTCAGTCATCGGCTCAATGCAGCCCAGGAGCTTGCGGGCGAGGCGGTCAGCGGCGTCGTCCTGCTTCTCAGCTCGCAGCGTAGCCACCTTGCCCCATCCCTCGCGCGAGAGCTCCATGCCGCGCAAGAGAGAGCGATGGAGCGTCGGGCAGCGCTTCGGATCCACGGCGATGGAGCCGCCCACACCGAGAACGGGCATGGCGGTTTCCAGCTTGTCGCGCTTCATAGCCACACCCGCTTCAGTTCGTACTGCTTCGCTTCGTCTTCGGAGAGGGGGCGGCCGAACTCGACCACGCCGAACGGATAGGCTGAGACCTTGAGCTCGGGACGATGCCAGTGATGACTGGCGTTCTTCGGGATCTCGATCAACGACCAGGACTCTCTCGGCAGCGTGGCCATCGAGGGTGGACGATAGAGCAGCGTGTAGTGGAACGGCCCTTCCATGGCGACCTTGTCCAGAAGTTCCCTCGCGTCAGCGACCATCTTCCGGACTTCGTCGTTCACGTCATCGTAGTCCTTCCAGCTGTCGTAGACGTGCTGGACGAACTCAATCAGTTGCTGCTTGAGGCTCACGCGGGCCTCACATTCTGGCCGTCGCAGACGTGCAGGCGGAGGCCGATGCGAGTGCAGGCCTTGGTATCGACTTGCGGCGTCACGATCTTCCGCGCGGGACGGTGCTTCTTGGGCTTGCCGTTCTCCAACACCACGCGGGCGCGACCGCACGTCGGGCAACCGTTGGAGTAGTCGAGAGGAGGAGGCGGAGAAGGGGGAGGCACGACCAGTTCAGGCGCAGGCATTTCGTCAGGCATTGGGTCACCCCGTTGAAAGAGTCGTGAACCAGTACGGACGGAAGGCTACCGCGTGACTAACGAAATGTCAAGCTGCTTCCATCATCTACTTCAGGGACTTTTCCGCGTACTCTCTCATCTTGTCGGCCACGAGTTTCTTAAGATGTGCAACCTTGTCTGCCGTTTCGAGCTTTATAGGCAGACTGAGCATCTCGACTTCATCATCGGTCAACGCGCGGGCAAGCTCCGGACAGATGACACCCGAAACATTGTCGAAACTCATGATCTCGCGGAAGCGGACGATCATCGCCTCGACCTGTGCGTTCAGCTTCTCCCGAAAGCCGAGCAGGCACTCTCGGATGCGGCTCTCCTTCTCGCGTGCGTCCATGGTTCACTCCTTTCATCTTCCATCGAGAAGATAAGTCACTCAAGCTCTCCGCTCTCTAGTCCATGAAGGATCGACTCGATGTCGTTCTCGTTGGCGAACACTTGTTCGATGCCGGAAAAGCGTGCCCAGAAAATGTCGCCATACCTGTAGTAGTCGATGTACTCATCCTTCGGAAACTCTTCTGAGTTCGCCTGCGTGTTCTTCAAGAAAAGCCTTCGTGAGATCTCCTTCTTGTTGGAGAGCAGGAATGTGAGTACAACAATGCGGTCGCGTGGCCAATTGACGCAGTCGGCGTAGAACGGCTTCATGGTCTCCCTTTATCTTCGATCAAGAAGATGATAACGCTTCACGGCAAATCTCCCCCTCCGCCCCGACGGCCCCAGAGAAGCATCATGGCCCCTCTGGCGATGCCACACAGCACTCGGCTTGCGACGGCCAGCGGCCATAGCGCTGCACCCGCTATCAGGGCGAGGACGACTCCGAGGTTCACGGCGCCGCGAACGTGCGGAGGCGCCCCCCGGTAGTTCCGTCGATGCGCGAAGTACTCCTCGAAGTCGTTCGTCAGCGTGATGGCGGCGACGACGTAAAGAACGCCGCAGAAGACGTACAGGACGGTCCAGCCGATCATCGGGCTCTCGCTTTCGCTTTCGGCTTCATCAGCTGTCGGCCTTCCCGCCAGATCTCCTGGGCATTCGCCACGGGAAGGTCTCCGCGCCACACCAGTTCCGCGCCGCTGCCCCGTCCCCAGTCGCCGTACTCCAGTTCGTGGAGCGCTTCGGCGCCGCGTCGTTGCTGTCTCAACGACTCCTGGAGCATCCCCTCGAGGACGCCCCGCGCATGAGTGACGTCGTCGTACCGGAGCGAGATCGCCACCTCCACGTCGCTTTGATAGTGGCCAAGCAGGTCGGACGACCGAAAAAGCGCCCCCGCGCGGATCAGCTTCTCCGCGTCGAAGACGAAGCCGTTCGACCCCCCTTCAGGACAGCCGTACCATTCGCCGATGGATAGAAAGACGTAGTCGAGATCGCCCGCGATCAGGTCGAGGCAGGTGAAGGCCCCTCCGTCGCTTTCCTCGCTGCTCTCTTGCCGACAGCGCTTGAGTTCCTCGCGGGCCAGCTGTTCAAGAGCCGCCAGGGCGTTCTTGTCCGCGTCGGGCCACTTTGCGGCGATCCCTTCGCGACCGAAACACTCGGCCTTCATGACGGCGCAGGAGACCCGACGGATCGCCGGCTGGATCACGCCGCGGCGCAAGAGAATATCGAGCGTCCAAGCGCCGCCTGTCACGGAGTGGTATGCGGGAGTCATACGCTGTCGTGGCCGTAGGGGTCTGGGTCTTCGGTCCACTCGTCTCCAACCTTCATCATAGCCCGAACTCCGTCTTCGGCGGACTTTTCACACACGTGTGCAATTCCGCTTTGCTCTCCAAGGAACGACAGCAGAATCCGCTCGTAGCCGTTCCCGCGAACGCGGCCCTTCTCGGCCACGCGGCGGAGCGCCTTCTCCACGCGACTGCGCTTCAGCAGGAACGAACTCTCGCGCCAGTAGGCCTTCCCGAATTCCCGATACCAGTCGGGATTCGACTCCGTTTGGACGCGGAGCTTCTTGTGCGTTCCATCGTCGGCGGGAACGAAACCGATCCGGTTGTGCTGCCGCTCGAGATCCTCGACGGCCCTGCGAGCCAACTGCCGCTCTGCCGTCGTGGCCAGCCGCGTCCACGTCCGGTGGTCGATCGGCTTCGGGGCCATGGACTGCTTCACGGGGCGGTACTTTACGTCGGGCCGGCGCGAACGGCAGCCGGCGTAACGCTCGGGATGCCGCTGGATCCCGGCGCGACCCTTCTTGGCCATGTCCTGCATATTCTCCGTCTTCGTGCCGAGACGGAGGTGCTTGAGGTTGCAGCAAATCGGACGGTCGCAGCTGTGGAGCACCTCGAGCGTCTCGTCGGAGATCTCGCCCCGGAAGAGAACCCATGCGGCTCGCGGCGCCGTCCACGTCTTTCCGCGCATCCAGAACTTTCCGCGGCCCGAGACGGGATCCCGTCCTCCCCGCCAGTCCCAGCACTCGTCGTCCCCCTTGCGGTCGACGTTCAGCAGAAATCGCGCCTGGTCGCTCATGGTTTCCTCACTCGCCCTGGTCCATCCGTGAACCGCACCCCGTTACAGCCGCACTGAGGCTCCCGTCCGTCGTCCCGCAGAATGTACGTCCCATGACACGGCGTCTTCACGATTCGATACCCTGCTCCGCGCCAAGCAGCCCGCGCCCGGCGCATCCACGACTGACGAAATCTCGACTGGTTCACGCAGGATCCTCCAGCGCGATCCCCTCCAGCTTCAAATGCGCCTCTTTCGCCTTCTTCGGAAAGAGCGGCTTCTCGCCGTTCGGCCGCTCCTTCGCCTCGTTCGTGAGCTCGCCGTGCGCCGTCAGGTCCTCCAAGATCCAGCGGCAGAGGAAGCAACTGGCGGAGCGCTCTTCGAGTTTCGCGTTCATCGCGACACCCATTCGATCTGACCGACTTCAGGCCGCGTGACGCCGATCTGGACCAGCACCTGATTGCGCCGAACGAAGCCGAAACACGCCGGGATCAGGAAGTGCGTTTCGCCACTGGCGTAAGTCTCGCGCACTGCGATCCTTCTGCCCGTAGCGTCCGTCAGAACCTCAAGGTAGCCGCTGTAGATCATGAGCGTCATGAGTAGTACTTGGCGTCATCCGCACACGGCCAGGAGAAATCGCAGGGACGACGTCCTTTTTTATACGGCTCGAGAAACCCAGTGCAGTGCCGCACCATGGACCCTGGATCCGTGCAGTTCGAGCTTGTGAACGCATGGCCGCCACACTTCGGACAGGTGAATGTGCGGCGCACAGGCTGACCGACCATCCGCGCCTCGCTGGAAGGAGGTTCCACGATAGTCAGAAAGATCCCGCAGCTGGCTTCGCAGTTAGGACACTGGATCTGCAGTGGGCTCTTGGGTCGCTGGCGGAAGACGTCGATTTCGAACTGGCACTTGCTGCACACAAACGAAACGCTGAGAGCGATAGGGATCAGGGGCGGCGGAGGCTGGCTGACTTCAACCGTTGCTGCCGCTTGTGGCGCTAAGCTCGCCCGCCTCTGCTTGATTCCCGCCGCCACGTCGCGTATCGACATCGATGGCGGCGTCGGCGGCATCAACAGCGCCATCCCTGCGATAGGCGGGTTCTGTGTCTTTTCTATCTCTCTCAGTTGCTCAGTCAGATCTTCGCAGGCCAGGTGGAACTCGCACGTCACGCACTCTGACCCGAGCGCGCAGGAACACTTGATGATGTCCGGGTGGATCGCCTCGCGGATCGCGGTGACGAAGCGGAGGATGGCGTCGAGGATCGGATTGTTCATGATGAGGGTCTCCTTTTACGAAAAATCGAACCCGCCGCACCTCTTGAGGAAAGCGACGAAGTCGACGATGTCGGATCGTTCGGTGAAGTAGCCGTTCTTCGGGTCGCAGGCCAGCCTCCGCTCGATCAGGACGGCTGTGCCGCCATTCAGACGATGTAGTCGATGTTTGACGGCCAGAACCTTCGTCTTCCGCAGTTCAGCGGTTTCCTGCTGTGTCCAGACGAGAACGAGCCCTGGCTTCATCGTCTTCAGGAACGTCTTCAGCGCGCCGACCAGTATGGAGCAGGCCTCCTGGTTCTCGAGGCCCCGTCCGTCGTTGTAGAACCAGTTGCGTTTCGAGATCTTGAGACCGAGACCTAGCATCGTGTCAAGTTGGGCGCAGAGCAGGGCGATCGGCTTCCACGTCCAGCCCGTGACATCGAAGCTGTCATCGAACCTGCCGTCCTTTTTGTGCGCGTCGAGTTGGAAGCTCATGGGAGATCTCCTATATTTTCCTCGGACGGGCAGTAAGGGCAGAAGGGACTAGTTTTCAACTAGGTTCTGGTTTACCGTAAAATACCTATTTTTTCCTCGCACGAGAGACAGTAGTACCCTAAAGGTAGGTATTTATTCCCAAAACGGAATGAACCGCAACATACGTCCCTTCTACCCCTACTGCCCGTCCTCATTTTCGTCAACCCTCAAAATTTCGCAGGAAATCGTGTCTAGAAGTCCGTGTCGCTGACCTTGCCTCCAGCCAACCCGTCAGCCGCTTGGGTCGCTTCGTCACTGAATGTTAGGGGCCTCTGTCCATCCTTCCACGTCAGCCCTTTCCACCCGTGAACTGTATTCTTATGCTCAAACACTCCCTTGATCGTCCTCGCGGCCCCGGCGAAGGTCTTCGCGCTCATGGGCTTCATCCCCTCCTTGGTACACCAGTCCTGGTAGGGCTCGTAGAGATCGTGACGCGAGATCCAGCTGTTGGCGTGGAAGTCGCAGAACTCGAGGATGAAGTCGAGAGCCGAGTTGCAGTCGCGTTTGTAGCGGTCCACGGACTTTTGAACGCTCTCGCATTGGGTGAACCCCTTCTGGGTGTGGAGGCGGCGGAGGCCGGCGAGGGCGCGGTTGAGCAGCGTCGGCATGAATCCCGGAGTCTCCGCCAGGACGACGTCGTAGTCAGGAATCTTGTTGCCCGCGACGTCGCTGAAGACCTTCGTGAACGGCACGAAGATGAGCCGGCGCGTGTAGCCGTCCGTCTTGTCGGTGGCCCGGGGGAACTCGTTCGCGGCGAAGATGAGGCGAGCGAAGGGTGTGAAGCGAAAGGCCGACTTGAACTTGTCCTCCGCAGTGAGCGCCTCGCCCGAGACGATCCGCTTGAACTTCCCCGTCGACTCGATCATCCGCGGATCGAGGTCATGGCAGATGTTGGCGAGTTTGCCGACGAGGTTGACAAGCGCGAAGCGGTCTTCCTCGATTTCGTGGATCGTGAGCGAACTGGTGTTGTCCTTGCCGAGGAAGCGCTCGAGGATTTTCAGGTATGTGGATTTCCCGTTCGATCCCGATCCCACCGCGATGAAGCACTTCTGGTATCGCGTGTCAGGGACGAGGAGGTAGCCCATGAACTCCTCGACCAGTGGGATCGCGTCAGCGGGGAAGACGTCGGCGAAAAATTTATCGAGCGCCGGGCAGCTGGCCTTCGGGTCGTACTCCACTGGAATCTGGACGGTCGAGAGGTAGTCGGACGAATGCTCGGTCAGGACGCCCGCCTTCCAGTCGAGCATCCCGTTCTTTAGGTTGATGAACTGTTTGGCTTTCGGGTTTATCCGACGGAAGTGGATCTTCGTAGTTTCGATCAGGAGGTCGATCGCCTCTTGGATGCGGCGCATCCGCGCGCCTGATCCGAGCAGCTTGTGAACCTCGGTGCGGGCGAAGTCGGCGCCGTCCTCAGCGTGGTAGGCCCCGCCCCAGTAGAGATGGAGATTGACTCCCTTGCCGTCGAACCCGATTGGCGTGGCGAGGAACTTGTTGCTTTGGAGAAGGTAGTCAGCCATGGACTGCGGCACGAAATTCCCTTCCTCATCGAACCACGGCTGATGGGTTCCTTTTTCCTTCTTTGGCCGTCCGCGCTTGTCCTTCGTTTCGGGCTCGTCAGCGGGCGTGGCCTGCACGGCAGTCGTCGCCCCCGACTTAGCCAAGGCATCGAGATCCTCCTTGGTGACAGACGGCGCCGCCGCCTCGCGTTCGCGCTTCCGTAGGTCCTTCTTCGCCATCGACTCGAAGACGAGGCGGAGCTCGTCCTCCTCGAGCGGCGGTCGGTTGCGCTTGTTCCACTCTGTGAGCAGCAGCCACGCGGCATCAAGCGACAGACCTCGCCCCAAGTAGTGGCCAGCCATGGAGGCGGCGGCGATGTTGCGGCCACCCTCTCCGACGCCGAGCTTGTATTCCTCGACCTTCGGGTTCCCAGAGGGGGCGACGGCGGATGAGCCTCCGATGCGTTCGATCTCCTCCGCGATCCGCTTTTTCTCTTCCGCCTCGGAGAGCTTCTCCCACGTCGCGCCCGGGTCGAGGCGGTACTCGTCGAAGGCCTCGATCGGGTAGCGCTTCCAGCTGGCCTCCGCGATGCGGCTCCACACGTAGGTGCCGGGCATTCGGAAGTTTGCCGTGCAAGGCCAGCGTAGCACTCGAGATGGATCCGAGATCGCGTCGGAGATCTTGAAGTAGTCCATAAGGCCCGCGCAGGCTTCGCGGGCGCGGCACGTCTCAGCGGGCTCCGCCTCGAACAGCTTGTCGAGCAGCCAGTAGAGGTGGAGTCCGTATCCCGACTCGAAGACCACGGAAGCGTCGAGATCCTTCTTCCGCATCTCCTGCCGGCACGTTTCGATCCGTGCGCGGACGACTGCCTCTGGAGCGGTGTGCCAGTCGGCATCGATCCAGAGCGTCGTGTAGGCCTTCACGTCCTCGTTCCGCCCGCGTTTTGGCGGCCGCTGGAATCTCGGGTTCACCGAGTGGTGGACGTTGAAGCCTTTCGAGTTCCACGAAAGCAGGCCGAGATCGACGCGCGGATAGTTCTCGAGGACGTGGTCGACCGTCATGAGCTCGATATGGATCCGCGGAGCGCCTTTCGGGTTCTGCGGCGTCGGCTCACGCTTCTGCGTCTTGTAGAAGAACTCGACCAGCCAGTCCTTGGGACAGAATTTCCAGAGCTCCTTGGCGAAACGCCAGGTGGAGAGTTCCTCGGGCGGATCGGGTCGCTGTGGCGGCTTCGGCTTCTGCGCCGGCGTCGGCAGCGGCGATAGCGGTTCAGCAGGCGGTTCGGTCGCAGCGGTCACGGCTTCCTCTTCTCCACGGAACGTGATCGGCTCGGTCCCTCCTCCCGAAGGCCCGGCAGCGGGATTCTATCCCGTTGCCGGGCCGTTTGAAGAGGGAAGTGTACGAACTAGAACTGAAGTCCTCCCGCCGCGGGAGGCGTGGTCGCGGCGGCGGCGTTCGAAGCGTCCTTCGGCGGCGATCCGTTTCCCCCCTTCGCCTTCTTCGGGTTCTTCGGATCCCACTCGTTGAAGAGCTGGATCCTGCTCCGCGTCCAGCCCTTGTAGACCTCGTCGTCCACGACCCCTTCGACGGTGAATCCCGTCCAAGTGATCTTCCCGAGATCGCCGGCGGCGATGAGTTCCTTGCCCGTGATGATGCGGACGTGACGTTTGAGGAACGGGATCGTCTTGGGCGTGATCCAGAAGACGTGCTCCAGGACTTTCCCCTTCGTGCGCTCTTCGCCGACCTTCTCGGGCTCGAGGATCTCGAGGAAGATCTTGAGGCCGAGACTCCCGCCGTTCGGGCGGTTGTCGATGACCTCGTGGTCGACCACGAGGTCCTGGCCGTCCTTGCCGATGTTCCGGCTGACGCACAGCAGCTTGTAGGTGTTGGGCGGGACGCGATCGCCCGACATCGGGCTCTCGGCCTCCTTCGCGCCCTTCCAGTCGTTGTCGAAATCTCCGAACGGATTCGTCGTGTCGTTGCCCATGTTGGCGGTTCCTTCCTTCTTCTTAGAACGGAATATCTACCGTGTCGAACTCCACGATGCCCCTGTCGGTCTTCACGCCGACGAACGGCACCCCCTTCTCGCTCCGGGCCAGTACGGCTCTCTTCGCGACCACTTCTCCGAGCACTCCCAGCAGGTCGTCCACCTCCTTGATCGTGAGATCCTTCGTCGACTCGACGCCGTAGCGGGCCTTCAGGATCGCCTTGGCGTCGTTCCCCTTGAGCGGCGTGCCGTCAGGCCACGCCACCTTCGCCGCCTCGACGAAGAGGACCTTCAGATCCTCCGTCTTGGCTGGCTCTCCGGGGATCCTCTGCGGCTGACGGGAACCGTTCCCGTCCGTGCTGCGAACTGCGAAGGTGTCGTTGATGTCCTTGATCTTCTCATCGGGCGTCATGGGCGCGGCGGCGGCGATCACCGTTCCAGGCGGCGGCGTGGCCCGCGCGACTTCCGCCAGCACGGCGGGCGACGTGACGATTGGCGCGGGGGCGGGAGCCTCCGAAGAGATCTCGCTGACGTCCGTCTTCATTGTGCTGTCGACGCCCGTCTCCGCGAGGGTCTTCGCGATCTTCTCGAAGACCGTCTCGTAGCACGACTTGCCCGTGATGTCGAACGACTGGTACTTCTGGATCTCCTTCCGCCGCGTCCCCAGGCACGTCACGAGGTGCTTCACCGACTCGGGACTCTTGCCGCGCTTCTTGTCGCCGCCGGCCTCCTCCGTCCTGCACTGCAGGATGAAGTCGAAGAGGTACGAGCTCGACTTCTCCGCGTCCATCGCGAGGGCGCCCGTCTTGCGCGACTTCTCCTCGCCTCCCTGCGGGTTGTCGATGTTCTCGTACTCGTCCTTTGCCCGCATCGTGATCACGACGTGCATGGGGAGTTCGAGGAGGAAGGTGATCAGCGCCTTGAATCTCCTCTTCACGATCCCCCAGCCGAACTGCGTGATGATGTCCTTGCCCCATCGGGCCCGTTCCTGCGCGGCCACCTCGGAGATCAAGTCCTGGTAGAGCGGCGTCATCGAGTCGATGCCGAGCGTCTGGTATTTGCCGGGACTGTTCTTCAGGGCGTCAAGCGGCGCCCCGAGACCCTGCCAGCGGATCACCTCGGCCATGTCGAACTTGAAGCGGTCGCCGTACATCAACGTCCCCTTCTCGGAGTCGATCACGGCCATCGGCTTCGGGAAGCCGAGCAGGCACTCCGTCTTCCCCTCCTTCGCTCCTCCCCAGAAGCAGACCTTGATCCACTTCTTCGTCTTCGACGCGGGCGCGAAAATCTCCGTCATCTCCATCTCCTTTTTTCTCCCGGGCCCATCTTCAACACGGCGGAAGTCTACTACGGTGGTGTGTCACGGGGTGACACATAGGCGTCCTCTGTCGTCTCTGCTTTAAGGATCCGGTAATGCAGCGTGTCACCGAACAACCTTCTGATCGCGTTCCCGGCGATGGCGAGGGCGCGCGCCACGTCGCAGTTGTTGACTGGATAGCGCACTACCAACTCGACTTGTTTGCCGCTGTCTTCGATTCCAAGCGTCAACGTGACGGTCCAATTCATTTTTCTCAGACCTTCCTTAATCTCGCGGGATCCGGCGCTCCCATGATGATTGCGTCCTTGAACCATCCTGGCAGCAGCTGGCGGTTGCGTCCGTAGAAGCTCTTGAAGCCCTCGTCGATGATGTAGGTTGTGGCCCAGTCCGCCCTGCTGCGAACGCATCTGCCCGTGCTCTGTACGAGCTTGAGAGCCGTAAGCCAAGCGTAGAACCGATCATCCCGATTCATCCGCTCCTTGATGACCTTGTCGGTCAAATCTGGCCATGGAACCTTACATAAAATTGCAAATCTCGCTAGGTCGTCCTTCAGATCCACGCCTTCATGGAACGCCGGCGCGACGATGACGCTGTCGGTGCGCCGCGCGTGCTCGGCCAGTAGCGCTTTCTTATTATTGTCGAATGTATCCTGAAAAAGAAAGCGAGGTGACCCGATCTCCTTCCGCAGGATGTCGGAGAGCTTGAAACTGTGGGTGTGGATGATGCCGCGCTCCCCTTCGTGGCGGCTGAGAATCTGCTTAACCTTCATGACGTACTTCGGATGCGTCGGATTGATGTCGGCCTCGAAATATTTATGGCCGAGGTTGCCGGCGTACTCGAGATAGAGCGGGCGATTCTCCACGGGGAAGTCGCACGGCACGGAGATGTAGGCGACCTCGTCAGGCGTCAGTCCGAGATTCTCGGCCCAGAGCCCGACGTCGAGGATCGTGGCCGAGACGCAGAGCGCCCGGCCCGCGTGATTGAAGAGTAGATCCTTCGCGAACGCCTTCACGAAGATCGGTCGCGCCGTAACCTTCTTGTGGAGCTCGCCTGACCGCTTGTCGGTGTAGGCCACGCTTTCGACCGCCCATTCCGTGAGGTCGAGATAGGCCATGAAGTGCTGGAGTTTGAGGTCGAGCTCCTTGAGTGCCTTGAGTTCCGCCTTGCCTCCCTCGGCGCTGAACGGATCGTCCTGGTCGACGTCCTCTTTGTCGCCCTCGAGCATGGCGATTCGATTCGCAACCTTTGTGATCAACCCCTTCTTCTCGATCCACTGCATGAGCTCGAGCTTCGTGTTGATCGGCTCGTCGATCTCGATGTCGAGAACATCCAGCGTTCGGCTCGTCAGTTCCACCGTGACGTAGCCCATCAGGGCGCTTTCGATGCTGTGACATTCATCGACCAGCATCATCTCGCGCTTGTCGAACCGCCCGATCCGCATCTGAAAGAGGAAGCTGGAGAAGTTGAAGAGCGTGGCCTTCGCCTGGATCGCCTTGATGACCGCCTGCCAGTACACGCAGATCGTGCGATCCGCAGGGAGCTCGCCGCGGATCAACTGCCCCATGTTTTCGTGTTCGCCTACGAGGTTCACGCACTCAGGCAGGATGCCCTTGCGTTCGTCCGTGCAAGGCGCGTCGTGGCACTTGCGATCCATGTCGAGGGCGCAGCGGTAGTTCGAACGGCCCTTGAGCACTTCGAGTTTCGGAGACGGGAAGTCCTGCTCCAGTTGGTCCTGCAGGATCTTCTGCGGACAGGCCCAGAAGACCCGGCCCCCGAGCCCAACTTGGTGGTCGAGCACCGCGCCCTGCACCAGCGACTTACCGCCGCCCACGGGCATCTCGAGGACGACCACGCGCTTGCCGACGGCAAAGGCCTCATCAATCTTATCGAGTGCCACGATCTGCTGGTCGCGCGGCGCCTTCGTCTTGTCGAAGTACGCGAGACTGGATCCCGTCCATGGGGAGAGCGGCGCGGGCGTGAAGACTTTCGCGAACCGCTTCGGCGCCTCGATCATCGGCGCCACGGGCGGTGTCAGCGGTCCAGCATAGATAGGAAGGGGCGACGGAGCCGTTGGCCGGAGGGGACCGCGGGCCCCGTCGCCGACGAGAGAGAGAGGACGAGGGAGAGACGGAACAGCAGCGACCGTTCCAGTCTTGGACGTAGACGGCCCAGGGGGCGGCACGACGAGCGTCTCGTAGTCGTAGCCCATCGTCCCCAACTGGACCGAGTATTTCTTCAGCAGTCGATGGAGCGAGGCCAGCTGGCGCTCCGTCAGCCAGGTGCGCTCGAAGAGGCTGCGGACGAAGGGAGCGTCGGATCCGTTGTAGCCGTGGTCGTCCCGGCTCTCCGCGCCGTCACAAACTTGCAATAGAGCCCGCGCGGCGTCGATGGTCGTCTTCGGGGTGGTTGTGTCGCCCATGGCCTACCTCCGTGCCTCGTACTCGGCCTCGGCCACGGCGGCGATTCGCTCGAGTTCGTTGGAGTCGAGCTCGTCCCGGCGCTGGCGAACGTCCTTCTTGCTCCAGCCCTTGCAGCGCATCAGGCACTCCGCGTGCGCGTAGGCGCTGACGCCGTACTTCACCAGCTTTCCGAAGAGGGAATCGGATCCTCCTCGATGGCAGAATCGGCACCGGCTCTCCATCGCCATGGCCATCTCCTCTCGTCGATCTCTCGCGTCTCTCTCGGACGCCAAGAAATCTACTCCATCATTGACGAAATGTCAAGCGTCCTTCTATACTATCGGCATGAAAACTGCCCAACTGAAGGACTCGGAGACGATGACCGCCAAGGAGGCCGACCGGCTCATCCTCGAGGCCGCGAAGGACGACGACGGGGAATTCCATCTCGCCCTGGTCCTGGCGCGGTACATGGGGCTGCGTGTGACCGAGCTCCTGCACGTGCGCGTGGGCGACGTGGACTGGCCGAAGGGAACGCTCAAAGTCCTGCGAGTACGAACCAAGACCGACAGCAAAGAGGCAGTCGTGGTGAAGTGCGACTGCAAGAGCTACGGTCATCAGGTGGCGCTGGCCGACATCATGCCCGTCCCGATCGCCGTTAAGGCGGTCTTGGGCGCACGGCTTGTCGCGCTGAAGGACGGCACCGTGAACTCGTGGATCTTCCCATCCCGGCAGGACGGCAAAAAGCACATGACCCGCGCGGGGATGTCCTGGACATTCAAGCAGCTGGCCAAACAGACGGGTCTCCCGCGCCGGCGGGACGGCTTCGCCTCGCTCCGCAACCTCTTCCTGTTGGACTGCCTGAAGTCCACGAAGAACAAGAATCCTAAGAATCTGCAGGCAGCCATGCGAATGCACAAGCGGATCAGCGCGACCCGGCTGAGGGAGAAGGCATGATCAAGAAATCCGGCAACCTCATTGTCGCCGCAGTTGTCGCCTCACCGTTCATAGGCGTCATCGCCTGGACGGCGATTCAGGCACTCGTCCTGCTCGGCTACGTCGTTGAGCCAGGATCTCGCACGGCCGGATGGGCGTTCGCGACCGGGGGCGCATTCACGCTCCTTGCGTGCACGGTCTTGTATCTCATGTGGGCCATCGTTTGGGCCACGAACGTCGCGAGCTGGTTCCGTGGCTGGCGTTTCGGCGTGTGCTCTTGCGAAGGAGAGCATACGTGCGGTGCGCCAGAGGCGCAGGTGCGGCCAGCGTCTCGCTCGGCGCTCATCTCGTTGCTGTCCAAGGGGCGAGTGATGGCGTCTCGTAGACAGGTTGATGGCACGATGTTTTTTGCTTCTCTTTCGTACCCGTTCAACGTCGAAGAACTCAACCGATGCGGCGACGGCTCGTATGTGGTCGAGGTGTCGCATCCGAATATTCCCACGCCCGAACGCATCGCTGTGACCGTAAAATGCGACAAGAAGATAGGCGATGCGGTTGAGGTTCCCGTTGATGCGAAGTGTCCCGTCTGCCACGCGCTCCTGCTCGATGGCGGCGCACTCACGTTCTGCGCGAAGTGTTCCCTACCACACCATACGGAATGCGCGAACGGCGGAAAGTGCGCGGCATTCGCCTGCGGCACCGAGATCCCGAAGATGATCAAGCAGGAGGAGCTTGACAAGGTCGCGAAGGAGCGCGACGAGTGGAAGGGTCGGGCGATGGCGCTTGAAGCTCCTCACGCCAATAAGCACGGGCGTGGTATCAGGGACGATATCCCGTTCCTCGCGATCGGCGGTTATGACGGAGTTCAATACACAGTACCCGTAGTCAAGCGGACGAGAATCGAAGCGACGATCCTGGCCAAGGCTGGGGTTATGCAGGAAACTCTGTTCGATTCCGAATGGGCGGCGTGTGGTTTTTGGCCGTTTTTCCCCGCCGTCATAAACACCGTCTGCAGGGACTGGCCGCGCAACGATCAGGCGGGGGTGTGTGTTGTGGGCGTTTACGTCTCGTGCCTCAACCGAAACGGCGAGTGTCTTCGGTCAGATCCGCTCTATCTCAGCGGCAGCGTAGAGTTTGCGGTGGACGGAGGGAACAGTGTCATCAAGCACTTCACGCGTTCCGAAGTCGAATCGTCACTGGTAGACGGAGTCGGAATCGGTTTTGCGCCGGAAGAAAAGGAGCCGCTGCGAAACGCGGCGATCATCGCAAAAGACGACCGCATTCGCATCAACCTGGTCGACAGCAAGTGGGTTCCGTCCAAGGACACGGTGCTTACCTGCGGCGTCGTCGTGTATGTCTTTGGTTCGCCATTGCCATGAAACTCTTTACGCTGGCTCTCGCTCTGCTGACGGGCTGTTCGTTGTTCAAGGGTCACGACGACAAGCCGCAGTACATCTACACGCCGATGGGGCGTCCGTGCCTCTTCATGAGCGGCCCGTGGACGCGCGACGTGACGTCCCCGCAGGTTCTCGCGTGGGTCGACGAGCGTATCGAGCGGTGGATCCAGAAGCGCAAGGGGGAGTACGGGGAGGCGCTCTGTCGGAATGTTGCGGCGAGCACGATCTACGAACTGGTCGACGACTTCCGGTTCGCGACGATCTTCAGCCCCACGGGTTATGCAGAAGGCACTTACGAGCCTCAAGGTACTCAGGGACGCCGCATCCGCGCGTGTCTCTACACGAAGGCGGAAGCGGTCGAGCGACCGGCAACAGTTCCGTATCCCGACATGATCGAGCAGCGCGACGGGCTCTGGAAGTGGGCGGTCTTCCCCATCGACGGTGTCGGGTTTGCCGTGATGCCCCACGAGCTCGACCACGGGCTTGGGATAAAACACTGAGTTCTGGCGCAGCTACGGAGGCTACGATGTGGAAGGTGACGATCTCTTGTCCAGTCTGCCGCGAGGTCGTGATCCGGAAGTCGGGCAAAGGAAGAGGCCCTGACGCGGCGGTTCTGATCACGCCTGGCGTCGGGCTGTTCATTGCTGGAGAGCGCTATACCGCCGACGGCTCGCTCTTCTGCACGTGCGGCGCCGCCGTTATCGTGATAGACGGAAAGAACATCTCCGTTCTCGGAGACACAAGCATCAATACCGATAACGATAATGCCGTTGGCATTCGTTTTGGATAGCATGAGCACCTGCCAGCAGTGTGGCAAGGCCGTCACTCGTGAGACGTCGTTCGAGATGGGTGGCGGCGTCTTGTGCGTCGAGTGTTTCACGTCGAAGGCGCAGAAGCAGTCCGTCTTGACACCCGAAGAACGCAAGCGGCTGAAGCAGGCGGTGAAGGAGGAGATGGGGGCCATCGTCTCTGCCGCCACGATCCGCCAGCACGTCGAAGACGGCTACACGGCGATCCTGAAAGGCGGCGACGTCGATGAGGCGATCAATCACGCCGTGAACCGCATCCAGCAGGTGGCCGGCCTCGCGCTCTGCGAACACATCGCCGACGTCATCCGCTCAATGCAGGACGAGCTTACGAAGCAGATGGAGGCGATCCGGGATCAGATGCGGAAGCTCGGGACGCTATGATGGGGAGACAATGATCTGGCATCTGCTCGGCGTTCAGCTTCTTGTTTTTTGCGGAGTCCTGGTCGCCGCGTCTTTCGGGGAATGGGCGCTTCATAAGTACGTGATGCATCGCCGCTTCCCCCTGCTCCCCTACCCGTACAAGCTTCACGCCCTTTCGCACCATTCGTTGTTTCTCGGTGATGAGACCTACACGGCCAAGCGCGACGATCCACGCGCGAAGCACGTCACGTTCGCGCCACTCGATTACCTTCTGGTTCTAAGCGCCCATGGTGCGCTGTTCCTTGCGTTCGAGTGGCTGACGGGCATCGTGGTGATGATCGGCGGCCTTGCAGCGATCCTCATGTATCTGGTCGCCTTTGACGTGCTGCATTACTGCTGGCACATCCCGTCGGACACGCGGTTTCAGCGAACGCGTCTCTTTCGCTGGATGAAGGAGAGGCATCGGCTTCACCACGGGAATCCGACGATCAATATGAATCTAATCGTGCCCGTTGCTGATATTGTGTTCGGCACATTGCGTAGACCGGACGCTGGCCGAGATCGGCTCACTACAACTTAAAAAGTCCGATAGTGCCACAAGCTCCGCTGACGACATAGCCGATTGGGCGCACGTCAGAAGGCAAAAAGAACGACACGACCAATGATCCGATCGCGCCGATGAACCACGGCGTGGCCTGCTCCCAATCGAGGCTGGTCATTTTGGCCTTCAAGGCGGCGTTTTCGATCTGTAGTTCCATCACCGTATCCGCCAGCTTCGACGTCTGCGCCTTAAGGGTCTCTATCTGTCCGACCATCCTCCGGTTTGTTTCCGTCAGATTGTTCACATATCGCTGATAGGTAGCGATCTCGCGATTCCCCTGGAAGATCACGCACTCCAAGTTCAGAATCAGCTTCCGCAGTTCCGCGATTTCCCCCCGGTCTGCCTTTTGGTCCTGCTGCAATTCCAAAATCCTAGCCCGCAGGATCTTGAGATCGCGCTTACGCACGTTGCCGGGATCGAGCGTTCGCGGAACTGACAGCGGATCCTGAGGCAGGAATTTCGGCTTCTTGGCGATGATCTTTTCCGCTACATCGTGAGCGAATCGGACCAGCTTCTCGGACGGTGAAATGCCGCGACACGGGTCAAGTTTGACCGCCGATTGTTTCCATCGGTCGCCGCTGCCGCCACGTGCTGCGGTCGCCGTGGTCGCGGCAACTGGCGCGGCGACTGGCGCACCCATGGCGGCGAAAGCGATTTGTTCGTCGTCGAAGAACTCGAACGCACCCGAGAATAGCGTCACAGCGATGAGTCCCTCGACATCGGCTGATACCATTCTACCGCTATGGCGTCGATCGTCGCCGTCACTTTCACCATGTAAGCCGCGCCGGGCTGCATCCGATCCACGGACTCGTTGCGTTTGTATAGGCCTGTCGAGCCGATCTGGGACATGGCCCCGCTCGACAGCGTGCTCCCGTTGGAAGCCGCAATGACCTGAATCTGTGGATTGGTGATTCCCGTCGTTACTGGTTTGGAGTCCTTGTAGAAAACCGCCAGATAGCGGTCGAAACCACCTACGGCATCGTAGACCATCCAGACCTTGGCCTGGTACCGGCGCACGTCGGGCGCAAGCGCAGCTTCGTTGATGGCCCCAGTCACAAGCGACATGGCATCGCCGGCCACGGCGAGCGACGGATCAGCCGCCGGATTCATGGCCGCACCATCGATGCCGAGACGATGGCGGATCTGGGAACGCTCGTCACTGGTCCAATCCGCCGTGCCGCTCGTGGAAACTGCAAGCACGAGATTCGAGTTCCTCATGTTCGTGAGCACGGTGAAATCGCCCACTGTCGGCACGAAAATCCCGCCCACTTCGCCGTCGTCAAGAAACAGATTGCCGGTCACCGACAGCGTATGGTCGGCTTCGTCGGGCCGGATCTTCCAGCCGTCACGGATAAAGTACAGGTCGCCTGCGAAGATGCCGCCGCCGATGGGATCGCCGCCGATGGTACGCAGCGGGAAGTCGAAACCCATCGCCGCGCCGCCCGCAAGCCAGTGCTCCTTCGCGTCGGAGTAGAGATCGACTTTGACGTCGAAGCTCGTGATGCCCGCCTTGGCGATGAAGAGCTTTAGACTTGTATCGACAGTGAACTTCGCCATCGACATGGGGAAGGCACCTCGGACGGTTAAGTCGCGTAATTCCTCTCGAGACTTGCCTGAACCGCGACTACAAGCGAGTTCACCTTCGTGATCGTCGCCACAGCCAGAATGTGCTGCGCCAGGTCGTCACCGATGGCCACGACCGTCACGGCCGCGTTGGTATCGGGAGTCCGGCCTCCCTGCGCGTTGTTGGTGTAATCGAACGAGGTCTGAATGTCTCCAGGGATCGACGTATAGTCGATGTCCGCGCCGTCCTTGTCGTCCACGATGATGGCATCGTTGGTCCCGAAGTTTCCGCCGGGGTTCGTGGTGAAGTACATCGTAATACGCTTCGACGCGCTGCTGATCAGGTTCGCGTTGACATCGAGCGTGATGCCGACGATGAATGCATTCGTGCGGTCGTCGCCGGTAAGATCGCGGAACGTGACGTTGTTCGATTCGGCCGTCGCCAGATCGTCGGGATACAGATCGAGCGTCGTACCGGTCGGACTCGCGAAGGACATGAGCAGATCCGTGATGTCCCCGCGCTCCGAGCCGTTTCCGCCGTCGATGTCCGTCGTCCGGCGCAGTTCCCGCTGGAGGAACTGGAACACCTGCGACAGCGTTCCACCGTGCGCGAAGAGACGCCAATGGAACGGATACTTGATGAGGTTGATCGTGCGGATGACGCCGTACTCGCCGGTGATGTTCCCGTTGATGGCCGTCGTGTCGGCCGCGTTCGTCGTCACCGACTCGCTCAAGATGAGCGTAAGCACAGTTGCCGTCGGCGTGGGAGTGCCGACGATCATCCACTGGACGTTACCAGCATCTTCAGCCGCGAGGACCCGGATGCTCGCACCGGGAACGAACCCGTCCGTGACCCAGCTCCCGCCCGTGCGAGTCATCGTGTCCGGGTTTCCCGCACCGTTGAAGTTCATGTTCGACATACCGGAACCGACCAGGTCCGTGTCGAACCTCTGGAGGAACATCCCGGGACGCCACACACGGTAGGACTGGCCCGACTGGACCGTGAACACCTTGTCCGACGTGTTGAGCGTCAACACCGTCGCCGCGACTGCCGTGACCTTGTAGTAACCCAGGTGCGCCGCTGCGCCGGAAAAGATCTCGACGATGTCGCCAATGACCACCACGCGATCGCCAAGCGCGGTATCAGTCGTGAACGTGGCGCCGGCATCCGTGAGCGTTCCCGTCGCGCCGTCCACATCGGCCAATGCACCGACCGCCGAACCGACATCGTGAACGCCCGTCCGGCAGGTGAATGAAAGCGCCGACTGGCCACCGATGTAAGTGAGCAGCGCCTCCTTGAACAACGTCACCTGCGTAGCGCTGTCGATCGACTTGATCTCGTAGGTTCCCTGATCTGCTCCGCTCGTAATCTGGAGCGAATCGCCGGGACGGAGAACCGCCACTCCACGCGCGGTGCTGTTGAACACCGCCGTCGCACTCGTAAACGTGAACGAGTCGGCCGCCGCCGAAGCCGCCGCCTGTGTGACCCCGTCCGCGAGCGCCGTGTGGGTTTCCACCTCCTGAAAGATGTTGCCCGTGCCCGTGGCATCGCCACCCGACAGGACGCCATCCTGGATGGAGATCGCCGGATCGACGGCGTGCGCCAACGGGAACTTGTTGACGCGCGGCCCGATGCCGAGCGTCGTCGAAATGCCCGCGTCCGCATGGACCGCACTCGTGTAGCTGCGCGCCTTCTTGCGGCAGAAGAGCTTGGTGTAGAACTTGTGATTCGGCAGGAACGTCGCCGTGTCGTCGTCGGCGTTCACGGTGAAGGCGGCCGACGCGATCGTGATGACCGTCGTCGAGAGAGCGGTAATCGGCCCGAACGTGCCGATGTTTCCCGCATCCTCGGCGCTGCGGATCGTCACATAATCGCCGAGCTTAAACCCGTCGGTCGTCCAGTCCCCCGCGCTGCGCGTGATCGTCGTCGCCGCGAACGCGACGTTGGTCGGTGTCACGGGTGCCTGCAGCGTGTAAATAGCCTGGTTGACCGGCCCCTTCAGCTTGAAGTTGGCGGGCGTCTGGTCAGACCGGCCCTGCTGGTAATACGCCTGTGCGTCCGTATCGAGACTGCCGAGAGTGGTGACGTTGGCGTACTCGCGCAGCACAAGATCAGTGGAACCGCGCTCCTGCCAGCCGCCGTCACGGAGCAGCTCGCGCGTCGTCCCTTCCGTGTCGGTCGCCTGCGTGCCGTTCGTGTCGTTGAACGTCCACGCGCTCGCGGCATCGCCGTTCACGCCGCCCAGGATGAATTCCTCCGGCGTGATCGAGACCATGGGAAAATCGAACTTGTTGAGATCGACGGCGTTGCCGAGCCCGGCGGCCAGCGTCTTGAACTCTTCCTTCAGGAACGAGTAAAGCGCCTGCATGGTTACGCCGTCGGCGACCTGCGGCGATCCGCTACCCGTCGTCTGCTTCGCGTTGATCTTGTACGTGAGGTCGGCAGCTGTCGAAGCCGGGATCGCGCGCTCAACCGTGAGCGTCGTCGTGCCGACTGTTACGACCCTGTAGTGGCCGATGATGCCGCCGTTTGCGACCGGATCGCTGATGATCGTCAGGATGTCGCCTGCGATGACGCCGTCCGTGGTGAAATTGGCGCCTGCATCCGTGAAGGTCGTCGTTCCGTCCGAGTCGCCCGTCTGATCCACCGCGTGGCGCTCCGTTCCAAGGCCACGAAGCGAGACCTTTTCCGCTACCGGATCGACGCAGACTTGAAATCGATCAAGCGAATCCGGGTCAATGATTTTTGACAATTAGATCTCCGCTGTCTCTATGGGCTCACCTCTCCGCAGAGCCATTTTTCTTGCGTAACGAAGACAAAGACCACACTGGTGGCAGAACATCCCGCTGGAGATTGTATCCAAAAAGCACGTGACATGAATGTCCACGCGCTTTCGGCATTTCACGTTTGCGCAGACGGCCGCAGACGGCCCCGGGTTGGCGATCTCGGCTATCTTGGTCCCGTTGGGCATCATCATGTTGCTGTAGTTCCTTCGGACTCTGACCTGCGGCTTACGCCTCCTCCAGTGTACTCATATCCGTCCGCTCGATGCAAACGAGTCAGATACTTCAAATGTACGTCGGCTTTCCCAATCGTGAATGACGGACGGTGCCGAATCGTCACCTTGCCCGTAATCGTCCCCGCATACTTCCCATGCGGAATCACACCACAGGCCATGTCTCCCGTCCGCCAGCCTTGGAACGTCTTCACCCGCTTCACGTGCGCCTTCGGGAACCCGAAAGCGTCCGTCTGACACCGCTGCCTTCTGCCATGGCCAGTAGCCTTTATCCATAGTGGAACGACGTTACGAACGACCACGCTCTCTCCAGACTTACCGACACACGCCGCATCAATCCAGTGTGCCTTCGGCAAGCCAAGACGAGTCCTGTTGTACTTCGTCCGCCCTCCTGTTCCACACTCGACCGGCAGACCGGTACTCTTGAACCGCTCGAAAAGAGCCCAACGACTTGAATTCACGGCGGCGGCGTCCTTGAGCGACGCGCTCGCTCGCGCTTGAATCTCGGGATACCCGAACTCGGCAGCGGTTTGAGTACCTTTCTTCTCGTTGCACGAACGACAAGCCAGCGTCAAGTTGTCGATCCTGCTAGAGCCACCACGAGCCTTCGGAATGATGTGCTCGATCTGAAGCGGAACGTTCTTGGCGCCGCAATATGCGCACTGGCGGTGCCATTTCTCCAGCAAGTATTCGCGAACTTCGTAACCGAGCAGCTCGCCTTGCTGGTACTCGACGCCGGAGATCTCCGGATTCTGCATCTTCAGCGTGTCAAACTTCACGAGTTCTTGAGAGATCGACGTGATCAGAACTGAGCGCCTTGTACGAGACAACCATGTTTCGATGTTCGAAAGGCGACTCTCGATGCTCGGAGGAAGCCAACCGGCTTTGTGTGTCCGATTTAGGAAGCGTGGCGCGCGATACCTCGTGTGGCGGTTACGCCTCCCGCGCCGGAGAGCTGCTCTTGACTGTAATGCATCCACGATTCGCTGCCCGCGATGCTCGATCTCGGCCGCCCAAATCACTTCCTTACCACGCTTGAAGTCAGCAACGAGAGCTACGCCGGTTACCTTGCTACCCGGATCGACCTTGAACGCGAGCGGCTGGGTATCACCACCAGCACGCTCCTTCAAGATGATCGTGAATGGGTAGCGCTTAAAGACCGCCGCACGGCCCTTGTCGAGTAATTCCTTAGCCCGAGCTGGATGACAAGGCATCAGCGGCTTCTTGTTTCGGTCCAACACGAATACTCGCTGCACTTTTCCCTCGATCAGCGCTCCGTTACCGGAGCAGTATTCCGCTTTCGCGGATAAAGTTCGCCTCGACAAGGTTCGGCAGGCTTACTCGGCGCGGCACACCGACCTACACCCTCGGTCTTTTAATGCCGCACGACAGTCGGCCACGAACTGGCAACGCATTCGTGGGTGTCCTGACCTGCTGAACGTAGCTCTGCGAACACGTGACTCGCAGAACTGAGTCTGGTCAACGTGAGCTTGTGTCAGAACCTCCTTTCACAAGCCCCGCACTAAAGCGCGGAGCGGTTGACTGCATGGCGCGTTTCCGTGCGAAACGGCATTTCGCGTTCGCACACGACGGCAAGTCGCGGCCCGAGTAGCGGATCTCGGCCATCCTCGTACTGTTGGTGATCACGGGTTGGCGTAATTCCGATCTGCGCGCTGGAACACCTTGACGGACGCGGCAGCGGCGGCCAGCGTATCGTTGATGCGAAGCCACTCGTAATCCACCTTCTGCACGATCACGTAAATGGCAATGGCCGCGCCGGAGTGCTGGTATGTGAAGGTCGTACCGCTCGATTCCACTCCTGCCAGTTCGCTCTCGTCGGACACCTTGAAGATACGCACTTCCGAACCTGTCACGAGATTTGTCAGCGTGTAATCGTAGGTCGCGTTGATCGTTGTCGAAGCGCTGCCGACGTTTTCTGTATTGGATCCAGGGCTCTCGCCATTGGAGACGTTGATCGTCGTTGCGCCATTCGAGTCGTTCCGCACGCCGACCGCGTTGCCTGAGAACGAGTGCCCCGTAAAAGCGTAAGTATCCGTCGTCGTCACCGATACCGCGCGACCGTTGTTGATCCACACGCAGTTCACAACGTCATCGTCAGCGAGGCTCGGCAGGCGACACGCGGCATAGACATCCGTAATCGGACCGCAGCCGAATCTGGAAACGCGCGGCTCCGCGCTCGCGCTTTGAGACGTGTTGGTCGTCCCGCGGACACCGACCCTGCGATTGGTCTGGTAGGTCGAAGAAGTCGTCGAGAGCTTCGTACCGTTGACGAACGCCTCGATCGTCGTACCGCTGCCGCGAAGGTGAATCTGGTAATCCGTATCGGCCGCGAACGTGAACGAGGTCGGGCCGACCACGGTGGTGTCCGTGCCAGCGTCACAGCGAACGAGACGAATCTCGCTGTTCACGCGATCCAGAGAAAGGAACCAATAGTTTTCCGTGGCCAGGGTCGCGTCTCCGCGGAAGATGACGCCGATGATGCCCTGGTTGCTGCCTGTCGGAAACCGCACGATGGCATCCACATAATGGTCGTCCGAGCCGACAGCGTCCGAATCGATTTTGGCGACGTTACGCACGGCTGCCGCCGCATCGAGACGAACGTAATCCTTGCCGGCAGGAACGGTCAGTTGCGTACCGCCGACAGCATTGCCCCAGTTGATTCTCGGATCGGCGGTGGCGAGCGCCTCATCAGCAACGCCGTCGTTCTGGAAATCCTCGAAAAACTTGTAGGCACCTCCGAGATTGTCGATCCACGAGACGTTTCGGAACTTCACCTTGCCGACTTGCGTCGTGCCGCAGAGCGTAATGGCGCCGCCATGCCATTCGTCGGCAGCCACGTTCGATGTCAGGTTGATACCGCCCCTGAACCGGGTGAAGATCGCGCCATAGACCTTGAGGATTGAGCCGCTTTTGACCGTACCGCTCTGGCCATGCAAGTTCGTGCGGATTCGAGAACCGGTGAAGCTGCCACCGGACCGGCCAGTCGCGGTATCTCCTGTGCCGACTTTCGCTCCGATCGTCACGTCGGTGGCGCCCGTTGAATTGCCGACTCTGTAAATACCGTAGTACGGTGTTCCGTCCGGACGCGCATCAGGAACACAGGGTCGTTCGCGCGTGCCATCGAAATAGGTGGGGTGGTTCCACACCAGCGTTTCGTTGGAACTCGTGAACGTGAGCGCCGCCGTGCCGGAACCGTCTCCCAATACCAGCCGCCCCTGCACGAAAAGAATGCCTTCCTTGCGGATGATGATGCCGTATCGGTTGTTCACTGTGCCGAAGTCCGCGTCAGCCAGTTCGTTGAAGCCGCGACCTTCGTTCGTCACCGTCCCGTTGCACCGCAGTTCGCCGAAGCCGTAGCCGATGGCGTCGATGCCGAAATTCTGGCCCTTCAGCGTGCCCGTGCTGCGCTGCACGCCGCCGATGTAGCGCACGGCTGTCAGATCCACGCCGCCGCCGAAAGTCGCCGACGCGGGCAGGTTCGGATCGATGATGTAGCACTTCCAGCCGTCCGTGCCGTCGATCGTGTCCTTGCCATCCACGTACCACGCCGACCAGACGCCCGCCGCGTCACCGGGAGTCGTGGTTCCAGAGCCGATGACGATGCGGATACCGCCATTGGTGCGCGTTTCGCAAAGACCAGGTGTCGAGGTTCGCATCCAGATGTAAATGAGCTTGCCTGCATGGGTTGTTGTGAAGTTGAGCGTGCCGCCTGCTCCGAGGTCGAACAGCATTCCCTTGACGGTGGCGCCGCTGACACCGCGCGAGATACAGTTTGCGTTCTGGATGAAGTAGTCGGGTTCGAGCGCCATCGCTCCCGCGCCGCCCGCCCCGTAGCTCACCCAACCCGTGATCGTTTCGGCATCGGCGATGCGGGTCAGGTCGGTCGTGACGGTCAAAGCCATGCGGTTTCGAGTTTATCCCAGATGTGCTGACTCAATCAACTTCCGCGTTCGCGGGCTCGATTACGACACCGCCCAGACCACGGCGCCGCCCACGCCGAGCACCGCCACGCCTCCGAGCGCATAGACGTACCACGGCGTTCCAGGAGCCGTCGGCGTCGGAGTTGGGGTTGGAGTCGGCGTCGGCGTCGGAGTGGGGGTTGGCGTTGGAGTCGGTGTCGGCGCCGCCGTCACCTTCTTCATGATCGTGTAGAGTTCGTTCACGGCCGCCGCCCACTGCTGGAGCACGTTCTCCTTCTCCACCGTCCAGGTCCAGAGGGCCGGGTTGCCGCTCGAGAGATCGAGCGACATCTGGTTGATTGTGGGCGTGTAGCCCATCGCCTTCGTCCATGCCGTGTTCCACTGGCCGACCCAGTTGCCGAGCGCTTGGGCGAGGCCGGCGCCCTTCGCGGAAGCCCACGCGTCCACCTCGATGGCCTTCACGTCGGTCGCGTCGATGAAGTCGAGCTTCTCGGAGGCTTCGTCGGCGGTCAGCGTGCCGCCCTGGCCGAGGAACGCCGCGCCGCGCAGGCGGTAGTCCCGCGGCATGAACATCTTCTCGAAGTTGGTCTCGAACATGGGGCGGCCCTCCTGCAAGGTTCGCACACGTGTGCAGAGCGCGGAACGCTGAACTAGCGGGGCTCGCAGTCCGTGAACTGTCCCGTGCGCTTGTTCCGGGTGCAGCGAAACTTGCGATGGAGCGCCTTGCCCCGGCGCACCTTGGCGGCGTGGTTCGACTTGCCGGGCGTGAACGTGATGCGCTTGCTCATGTCGCAGGAGAGCGATCTCTGGCCCTTGCGCTGCGTCGGGCAGCAGACTCGCTTCCCCTTCACGGTGATGCAGTTCATTGCGAGGATCCTCCTAGAGTCAACAAACGATGGATGATTTTATGCGTCCACGGAAGGATACCGATACTCTCAGGGTGGCACCTTGCACGGGAGTTATCCAGACCAGGTGGAAGCGACTGCTTTCACGGAGAGACCGAGGCGTTTCTGAAGAGTTCGGATCAGCTTTTGGCGCAACTCCTTGCCGACCGGCTGAGTCTGACCGCCAAAAATGAAATCGTCAGGGCGATTTCCGCCAAAGATAACGTCGTCGATCGCCCCTTCGATGTCGTCGTAAAAGTTTCCGAAAACGTCCTGGGCTTCGGGCGTGTACACGGTCGATTTGTCGTGGGCGACTTTCAGATATACGCGCTTGCGATTCTTTTTCCCCCACTGCCGAACCTTGAGATCGGCCAGGTCCGAGGCGAAACTCATGAGATCGGAATGGGTTACGGTTCTCACCTTATGTCACCTCGGTGATCGTCAGGGAGCAGACCAGCGGATCGAACCGTTCGAACGCCTTGTTGACGGCGTCCTGCGTGGAGGACGCGGAGATTTTCTCGTGGAACGGGTGACCGTCCGACCAGATTCCCGTGAGCTCGTAGGTTCTGCCGGCACTGGCCACTCCCTCGAGGGCGACTTGGATCGGCTCGGGACGGAAGAGCGAGGCCAGTAGCTTGTCGTCAATGATGCTCATTTGCGTCATAGCCAGCTGGCCATCTCCTCAAACCACCCATCGATCTCGTTTTCAGGCGCCCCCAGGTGCTCTAGCGCTACCCGGAGTTCGTCCTCCGTGAACGCGTAGCGCATCCCACGATCATTCAACTTCTGCTGCAGGCGCGTCGTCATGCTGACGATGTCGCCCAGCGAGGCTTCGCGCTGGATCTCTTCGGTGATCTCTTGGAGGATCTGGTTCATGCAGTCTTGCCTCTTCGCACGATGTCGTGTGCGATGGCTTGTGCTTCCGTCTCACTTGCCGGCATCTCTGGATCTTTCCTAAACTCGCGCAGCCGCCAGTTCAGGTACTCCGTGGCTTCATCGTCCGCCAGGCCGACGAGATCCTTCACATCAAATTCGAGATCGCACGGCAGATCGTCATCGGGGGCCAGCTTGAATCCATCAGGGAACGTCTCGCGGTATCCCGTGAAGACCGTGACGCTGCAGGATCCGCCGCCTTCCCGGCGCACGATGACGTCCTTGACGAGCGACAGTTGATCGACTTCGAACTCGCCGTCTTTGTTCTTGCGGCGGTTCTTCCGCTGCAGCTGATAGAACCTCTCTTCGCCTTCCGCGTCAAGGGCCGTCTGGATGTCCTTACGGGCCGGGTAGTAGACGCCGCTTTCCTCGGTGTGGGTGAGTGCCTCCTGGTTGTTGCTCCAAAGCCAGTCGAAGACGAGTTTCGCTTCCTCTTCGGAGATCTGGCCTTCGCTGGCGATGTTCTCGATCGACCGCTCATACTCGCGCCTGGAAAGCTCCTCCTCATCGGCGACGGGATAGCTTTCGAGTTTGTGCTGCCAGTCGATGATGGCCTTTCCAGCCTTCGTGACTTTTCCCTTCTTATCGAGCATTCGTACAGCGAGACGTTCGGTCCAGCCCACGGCCCAGTGACCGAATCGCTCGATCGCCGTGTCTTTTCCGAACCCCCGCTCTCTCATGTCAGCGGTGATCGCGTCCCAGTTCGATTCATCGAGAGTCTGGGAATCGCGGTTATGCGAGAAGGTCCACGCCCACGTCTCGCCGATGGGAAGATCTCCCGAGTAGCCGAAGTCGGGCGCGTGAAGTTCTTTCGCACTCTCCGCTACGATGGCCTTGGCTTCTTGCTGGTACTCCGCCAGATAGTCAGGCATCTTACCCTCTTCCCGCTGCCCCCATGCCGAGATCCGCCGCCTTGATAATGATGACTTTCATGTTTTCTAACTAGAGCGGATACGCGGCGGTGAATTCTGGATCTGCTGTATCCCGCTCCCGTTCGAAGAACGCCTGGGCGGCCTCGTAGGCATCTGGCCCCGTCAGGCCCATCTCGGCGAAGATTTCGGCCTGACGCTCAACGAGACTCATCGCCTTCTGGTGCGTGATCTTGTCGGTCTCGATGCTGAAGGTGTGCTTCATGGCTAATGCGCCTTGTAGTTAACGGCGGTCTCCTTATGCTTCCAACACGTCCTGCAGCCTTGTTCGCCGTCCGGGTTAATCGCGCTGCCGCAGGAGTGCTCGTCAGCCATGTAGGCGGGGCAGTTCCAGACTTCCGCGCCGCCGACGTCGCCCCACTGGCCGTGAACTTCGGAGGCTGCCGTGGAGCCAGCGGATCCCATGCCGTCGACCACGGGAGGACGTGCGCCGAAGAAGAGAGCGCTCGGGCGCAGCGCGAGGTTCTCGGGCGGCGGGGTGTTTCGGAAGATCTCGCGCCACTTTTCGAAGACCCACTGGCGTGTCGGCGCCCAGAAGGTGACGTCAGGCAGCGCGTAGGCGACGTCGCGCCACGCAAGGTAGTAGTCGGGCTTATGAAAGTCGCCCGAGTCGTGGATCCTGAAGAATACGTTCGAGACGAGCTTCTTCATCAGCAGGACCGCCATGGCGTCGTCCTGGAGCGAGGCGATGACTTCGATGAGTTTGCTGGCGAGTTTGCTGTGGCCACCGCGACCGCCCTCGCGGAGCTCGCGGTTGATCCAAGTCAGGCGAACCATCTGGCCGATCGACACCTGCTTGTACATCAGGTAGTTGTTCTTGCCGGCGTAGCAATTTTGAACCGTGAGGCCGTTTGCGACGAATCGGTGATTGTCGTGCTCGACTTCGATGTCGTAGACGTCAGCTTCGTCGGCTTTCTCCACGCTCTTCACAATGGCGTAGCGGCGTGTCGACCATGGCTTTGCGTATTCGAGATCCGCCGCGCTTAATAGCGCGGCCTTGCGTTTATTGTGTAAGCCGATCAGATCTCGGAAGGTGACGATAGAGTCCTTGGCTCCGACGTCCAATTTGTAGAGTCTTGAGTAGCCGACAAGGACTCGCGCCTCGTTCGACGTTTTGTATTCGCAGATTGTGGAACGGATCCCAAAGTTCGAAAGCAGGAGTTGAATATCCTGAAGGAGGCCTCTTGAAACAGATGCAAGGGAGAGTCCGATTCGTCCGTTCGGCATATCCTTCGGACGCGAAACCAAGACGGATCCGTCAGTGCTGAACATCCCAGAAATGAAGCCAGCGACAGCTTCTTGTGGAGCGCAGAACAGTGCCGCTGGGACTCTGCGTTCACTGCAATGGGGTCGCTTGCTCAAGCCGCAAGCATCTAAGAATCTGATTAATGAAAGGCGATGCCAGCGAACCTGCATAGATCCGACGACTTGGCCAGTTTTTAAAACAGAGCGTTCTGGCGGAACTGCATGATCGACGCTGCATTTCGATCCGCACCAACTGTTAATGCAAGAGGCGATCTCTTTGAGGTCTCGCTCATCATCCGGGTGGCCATAGATCGAAACGGTTGGATACCTTCGTCCGTAACCGACTGACCCATTTGCCATCAAGTACCCTAGCGCCAATCCAACTTCCCGCGTCCATTCGGTTGGGTAGTTCGGCTTCTCGTCTCCTTTGGCCAGTTCATCGGCGGTAACTTCGGTTTTTGGAATCTCCAGCTGCTTCGGCCACCGCCCTTCGGCAACATCATGTTTCGGCGAGACGATGATGCGGTCCGCCTCCTCGAGTTCCTGCGCTTCTTTCCAGCCGTCCGTTGTCAGGATCTTGTGGTCTGGAGTACAGCGCAGTTCATGACCGCAGGTTGAACGGACAAGAACAGTCTTCTTTAGACCCTTCTCCCACGCTTTCGTGATTCGCGTCCATCCGTGATCTGCCAGCACTTCAAGCCGCGTTCCGCGAAGCACTTCGTCAACGACTTGATCCAGGCGAACGAGGCCGCGTCCTTTGATAGGGAGAAGCGCATCGCCCGTGACGCAACTGTCGCACAGATACGCCGCATTCTGCGGGATCGCCTCGTGGAGTCCGCCTTCCATGTACTCGCCTGACCGCTCCACGGACTCGCGAACCGACGCAGGACACGTCCCGCCGTTCTGCATCGGCCCTGCCGGCAGACTGAAGGACGGGGCGCTCATCTTCGTGGTCCACGTCAGGAACGTGGCTTTGCCGATCAGTTTCACTCCGTCAGGGAAGCTTTTCGTCTTGCGGACGGGCATCGGCCACGGCGGATCGAGGACGATGTACGGGCCGCCTTCCAGCGTTTCGTTGAGTTCTCCTGTGTCGGGATCGCGCTTGCGGTTGATACGGACGGGAGAGTACTCGATGTCCCTGACGCTCCCCGGCGCATCGAACATTTTGCGGATCGTCCCCATCTTCTCCCAGCTGGCCGTGACGATGGCTCCCTTGCGGGCGAGTTCGCTGCCGAGAGAAAAGTCGTGGCCTGGGAACGGAAAGTGACTCTGTTGAAGGAACTCGTCTCCCTCGGAGTACCAGCCGTCGTCCAGCAGGCCGTCGTCACTCATGGGGATTTCCGCCTCCGCGCTACGCTGCCGAGCTCGAGAAGCTCCTTGGTGCGATGAAACGAGCAGGAGGCCTTGCGGACCTTCTCCGATCCAGCAGTCGCCGCCTCCGGGCCGACGCCGTCCACCAAGTAGGTGGATCCTGACGCCTTCTTGTGTACGTCTTCGCCGTCGGCGAAGCGGAAACAAGCTCCCATCGGCAGCTTCGAAAACTTCATGGCCCGCAAGACCTCCCGGCCTCGTTCATCACCGTCTGCGCCTCCTCGCGCAGACGCTTTCCCCACTCCTTCAGGGCCGTTGCGTCCGCAGGCGCTGCCTTTTTACTGCCCGACAGCGTGCGGACCTTACGGATCCCCTCGAGAAGCGTTTCGGCGGATTTGTTCGTGGATGGAAGCTTGGCGCGGATCTCGGAAACACGGGTCTCCACAAGAAGGAGAGTCTTCGAGGCCTCGGCGTTTTTGCCTGCCTCGAGGAGCGACCCGGCGCGATCCACGTCCTTGACGATGTCATTCGTGATGTTGCCGAGCAGGAAGCACGAGGAGGAGTTCGAGCGCACCGTGCCGGCCAGCTTCGCGATGTGCTTGCGCCTCGAGGCGAGCTCTACCGCGCCTTCGTGCTTCTTGAACGATTCGACTTTCTTCTTGCCCATGATGCGGATCCTACTGACTCTGTCTCGCGATGCTCGAGAACGCGGCGGCGGCCATGACACTCGTCCCGAATCCAGTAACGACTGACGGCCAGTCGAAGACGCCGCCGAGGATGGTCACGGCGAGACCGCCCACGAAGCCGACACCTTCCGCCGTCGTGACGAGCTCGGGTCCCGCCTCTTCCTCGAGGACAATCTCCTGGCCGAGCGGTTGTGCGCCCATGGCGGCCAGCTGGGAGGTCAAGGCTCCTTCCACTCCGCGAAGTCCGCGAAGTGGAATCTTCGGCGGCGGCTGATTGGCAGCGTCCTTCGCCAGCTGCTCGTAGTAGTAGACCCACTCAAGGAGCCGGGTCATCTCGAGCCGTGCGTCCTTGGCGCCTTTGTAGAAGCGATCCGCACTTTCGCCGTCGCCTTCCAAGCTGGCTTTCTCTCCCGCCGCATGGAGCGAATCGGCGTTTCGCCGCACGGCCTCAGCGCGGTTCCACATTTCCTGCGCCTTCGCCTTGAGCTTCAGCACATTCGGGTTGGTGGACGGAGGAATGGAGAACGGGCGCCCCGCGTCAAGCCTCGCACCCAGCATCGCCAGCGTTTCTGTGTTCATTCGTTTTCTCCTACCGCTTCCTCATCTTCGACACGACGATCATGCTGATCCCGATCATACTGACGACCGAGACAGCGGCGAGTACAAGCCCAGTGATGATGGCAAGTTTCGGGCCTTCCTGCTGCAGTTTTTGCTCGACCACGGGCCCCACGATCTCCGCCGCCTTCTCGGCCGCCGGCGCGACGACGGCCAGCAGCTGTTCGCTCAAGATCGGGATCATCGGCTGGATCGCGCTGGTGACGGCCTTCTGGATCGCATCCGTCCACTGGTCGCCCAGCCGGGCATCCCCCATCCGCGCTTGAGCGGCGATCCGGTAGACGCTGTCGGGATGAAGGACACGCGGAGAAGTGGAGACCGGCTGTGCTCCGAGCATCGACAGCATCCGGGCGTTCATGCAGGCACCTTTTCCGCCGTGTAGCGGAGCATCCCTTCCATCTGCGGGATCATCAGATCAGCGGCCTGTTTCGCCAACGGGCCGCCGCCAGAGGCCTCCACGATTCCATCCCGAGTCACATGAGCTTCAGCGCCGAGCGCAAGGAACGTCCGCTTGATCGACAGGAGCGCCGTCAATGTCAGCCGCGGCGTCCAGTGATCGTAGCCCGGAAGCGGCTCGTCCGTCTGCTTGGCGGCGACGTGGATCTTCAGATGGCGTCGGGCGCCCGGGATCGTAGTCGTCCCTACGGATCTCAGATCGTGGATCCACTCCACGTGCAACTCCTGGTAGCGCTCTTTGAGATCTTTGGGAGCGCGGCGCGGGCGCGTGAATCGCAGGACGTCCTCATGGTTCCACGAGGAAGGCCCGTTGATGACGAGCCAGCCGCCGTGGACGAGTTTCGCGTGGGCCCACGACAGCACGTCCGCAGGGGACGCTGTCAACGTCAACTCCTCGGCCTCCAGCCAGAGGTAGCCGAGACGCTGGGGCGTGCTTGCCGCCAGCGAAAGGCTATCAGCGCCCAAGAGGCCGTTGTCTTCGGTCCACCGCTTCAGCACCTTCTTCAGCCGGTCGTCGCTGTAATAGCGGTTGTACTCGTCCTGCACCAGGAGTGGCCCCGCCGTGGTCGACGTGTTCGCGCCCGTTCCGCGATAGAGATAGAGGCACTCGTCGAGGTGGACGAACTTCGCGCCCGCAAGGTACGTCCTCACGACGAGGTCCATATCGTCCATCACGGTGTAGGCCGGGTCGTGACCTCCGAGGCTGAGGTAGAGGTTGCGCTTCCACGCCCGGACGTGGATCGGGCCGTTGATGCACTTGAAGAAGAAGTGCGGAGAGATGGGCGTCACGACGCACTGGTTCCAGTCGCGGCCGAAGACTCTGGCGGGACGCGTCTTGCTTCCCGGAGAGTAGAAGGACGGGTCGAGCAGGAACGTCTCGTCATCCCGACTGTCGTCCTTCGCTTCCGGGACGAACTCGCGCCAGAGGGGAAGTTTCGCCACGCTTCCCTGGACGAAAGCAGCCATGTTCGAGTAGGCGAAGTCCGCGCCGCGCGTCTTAAAGGCCTCATGGATCCGCTCGAGACACTCGGGGGCCAGAAGATCATCGTGATCGGCCTCCACTAGGATCTCCGCCTGCGCCGCCATGAACGCCTCGCGCTTCCACCCGCCGATCGACTTGGGTGTTGAAGGGGAGGACGTGAGGCAACGCACCCGGGAGCGTAAAAGGGGAGGCGCGTCCACCAAGGCGTTCAGCACGTTATCGACCGTGCATCGTCCGTTTACCACGATCACCCACTCGAAATCGCTGAACGTCTGCTGGGAGATACTGAAGGCCAGTTCCCGCAGGAAGCGGGGGTCGTGGGTCGGCGTCAGGATCGAGATCGCGGGACGCATCAAACCTTCCTCTCCACGAATCTCGCCGGCACAGGGAATCCTTCCCTGCCGCTCATTTGGTCGTAGCGGTCAGCGATCCAGACGTTCCCCCAGTTGTCCACGCTCGTCACGATGCCGCCGCCTTCGGTGATGAGTTTTCTCCAGAGACCCTTCGTGGGGGCCGGCGCGTTCGTGAAGGTCCAGTGCCTCGTCCATTTCTTCGAGACCGTGACCGCCTCGCCCTGGCGGAAGGCCTTGCGATTCGCCGCCTTGATGTCGGCCTGTTTGTCCGCTTCCTTCTCTTCGCGATCCGTCAGGAAGCGCCGGGTCTTTCCCGTGCGCGGATCGCGGACGGTGATGGCGCCGAGCTCGGCACTGACTTGACCGTTACGAATCACGATCTTCATAGACTAGACCCTCCTCGCGATGGCGGAGAACGCGGCGAAACTCGCGAAGCTGCCGCCGAACGCCTGCAGGAACGGCAACTCCTGCCACCAGCCGAGCGCCGCCAACACCGCTCCGCCGACAAATCCGACGCCTTCAAGCGGAGTCACGAGCGGGGCTTGGGAATCCGTGCCGCCCAAGCCCGGCACATTGATCCCGAGCGCCTTGACCTTCTCGACCACGTCCATCACGTTCGTCTCGAAAACTCGCTGACTTTCATGGGTCTCGTTGACGAGTTTCCGGAGACTCATGTCGGTGACGTTCTCGACTTCCTCCTCGGTCGCCATCAGGGCCAGCGTGTCGGCGAGCGCGACGGCGTAGCCGTTGTGCCGTGCGGCGACCATTGGGTTCTGGTCTTGCAAACTCGCGAACTGGTAACGCCGCGCCTGGCTGAAGACCGTCTCAATGCAGGACGCCGGCGTGACGACGCCGAGACGGACACTCGCGTGTCTCGCTCCAAGCCGGGCCAGCATCGCATCGTTCACGGCTCTAGTCTCTCGATATTTCGCGGGCGGTTCGAGCGGCTTCGTTCCATGTCGCGAACACGCGGGATCCCGCACCCGAGCGGTCCCGCATCTCCCCCCACTGGATCCCATCGATCAGGATCATGAAGCCGCCGCCGAGAACCTCTTTGATGGAGACGTTCTCGGGGAGATCTGCGGTTTCGCCGCCCACTTGGTAGTAATGGATCGCGGCACGCACCGCTGTGTCGATGTCCATCCCTCCCGCCACCTCCAGTTTGATGTCCCTGAAGATCCTCGGAATATCCATGATCGGCACCTGGACGCCGCTGGCCAAGCGATACCACGCCTTCTCAATCTCCCTGTCGATCTTGTCCTCGGCCCGCTCGATCTTCTTTGCCCGGGAGCCGCGCTTCTTGGAGAGCGCCCGCCAACCCTTCGCGCCGAAGGTGATCCCTTCGCGGGTGTATTCGAACTTCCCGTCTGGACGTTCGGAGAGCAGCCCTTCGGCCTTGAGCATATCGGGCCATGCGGAGAGGAGCGCATCGACTTCCCCGAACTCCTTCGCCGCCTGCTCGATCTGGTCGCGGGTGATCGGCACGGCGCGGGCCGCGAAGTCGAAGAGTCGTCCGAGAACTTCTTCACGGGAGACTTCGCGCGTCTTCGCGCCGAGCTCGGTCTTCACGATCCTGCCGTTTCGGACGTGGATTCTCATGGCGTTTTCCTCTGCGTCCGAACGGTAAAATCCAACGAACTGCTGCTCACTGATCCCGACGGGCCGATGGCGATCGACTCCTGCGGATCGAACTCCGACTGGTACTCGAGCCAACTGACGATGGCTTCGTCGTTCTTCTTGTCCGAAATTGACTTGAGGATTCCGTTGAGCATCGCAGGTGCTTCGTCTTCAGGCTCCCACCCGATGTCTTCCAGTTCCCTCTTCACCTGTGTGCCGATGAAGTCGATGGCCACTTCGATGGCCTCTTTGCGGTTCTTGTAGGAAACGATGTCCTCCTCGCGGGCGCCTCTGTCCGTGAACTTGATGATCCACGGGTCATCGCGTTTCTTTGCGCCGAGTTCGGCGCTCACGATCTTGTTGTTTCGAACGGTGATCTTCATGGTTTATCCGCTACGCGCGCACGTCCGGAGGAATTGATGCGCCTCGAAGGCTTCCGAGCCTTCCCAGTAGACCAGCTTGTTCATCCAGTAGTAGGAGTTGTCGCGTAGAACGCACCGACCCCCTGCCCGCTTGACGTGACGCCAGTAGACTTTCTCCTCGGTTTCGGGAGCATATAGATCCACGGGGCGGCGGGGCTCGTAGGGATTCGCCGGCGCTGGCATCTCCCGCGTCCCCGTGCAGAAGTCGCAGTGCGTCACTCCGCCGTCGCCGCAATAGCAGACGCCCCTCTGCTTCGCTTCAAGCGACAGATTATGGAGACGTTGATCGTGCTGTGCGCCGCTCGCACAGAACGTGCAAGCAGCTTGCCTGCGCGGCGTAGCTGGTCTAACGGTGCCAGAGCGGGCGTGACGCTGTCTCAGGAGGGTCTCTCCGTCCAGATCGGCGATGTTGCCGTGAACGACGCCCTTGTGCGGCACACCGTAGCCCTTGATGCCGTAAGTGGTTCCCGTGGCGGCATCGACCATGTACGCGCCCGAGGATCCGATGTCGATGTTGATATACTTCTTCTTCGGCTTGACGGTCACCTGGTCGACTTGGCCGCGCTCATAGGTCGCCGGGTAACTGACGCGATAGTACTCGTTGACCGCGTCCTGCAGTTCCTTGGCGACCCGGTTGACGTGGGCGCGGATGGCCAGAGCTTCACCCGCATCGCCGAGCGAAGAGATAGGGATGATGACGCGCACCATGAGAATCAGACCTCCACGACGAATCCATCGTCGCGTTCACGGAGTTTGACCCGCTTCTTCTTTCCGAGCTCGGGAAAGGCGATGCGTTCGTCGTGATCCACTTCGAAGACCATGACGTCATCGCCCTCTGTGTCATCCGTCCCGCCGTTCAGGAACACGTCCCAGAAGTGCGGGACGTAGAGCATCTCGCCTTCGAACTTGCCGGGACTCTTGATGCGACCCGACGAATCGACCCTGTAACTGTCGGTGATGGCCTTGCGGAACGGAGTCTTCCGGAGCCGCTGCGTGGCGGCGTGGCTCTTGAGTGCTTTGTACTCCGCGGGCGTCGTCTCGAGTCGCGGACTGACGGGGATCCCTTCGTATCCCGCGTTCTTGAGCGCACCGCTCACGCCCTCATACCCCTCTTCGACCACATCGAGGACGTTGGCCTGCTCATCGAGGACGACGAGAACCCGGCGCGGATTGCCGTTCGCGTCGTTTCCCGCATTGAGGTGGACGGCGAGCATGAAGGGTTCCTTTCTATCCCAGCGTCTGCCGCAACCGGGCGGCGTACTGTCCGAGCGACTCGAGCAGATCGATCTCCGATCCGGCGAGCACCACTCCGTGGCTTCCCGCGAGAGCGGCGTTGAGACGATGCATCGTGAGACTGGCTGCCGCCAGTGAGATCTCCGCGCTGCGGACGATGGCGGAAGTCTCGGGCGAGAAGGCCGTCCTGCTGTTCAGGACCGCCATCTGCTGGATCTTCCAGACGGGAGAGAGCGCCCCGGAGAGGGACGCGATTTCGGCAGCCACGTTGGCGGCAAGATCCTTCACTTCCCCGGCCTCGAAATGAGCGTACTGCTCCGCGGACGGCGCGGGCGCGTGGGCGGGAGGAGGAGCGCCATTGCCGGGTTTCGCGGCAGCACCCATCCGCGCGAGCGCGGATCCCGACGGGGCGGCCGGGGAGGCGTTCGAACGGCCCTTCTTCAGCATCTCCTGGATCCGCGAGTTTCCGCTCGCCTTGATGATCGGCGCCGTGGCGGGCGGTGGAGGAGCGACGGGAGCCGCTGACTTCATCGCCGGGATGGAAACGCGGGTCGCCATGCCCTTGCTCAGAGTGACCATGTCCATTCCTCCTGGAATCCCGCAGTTGCCGCCGCCGGCACCGCGAATCGGGGGTGTTCAACCAAGACCCATACGGGATTATCCTCTAAGAATCAGCGAAATGCCAAGTATCCGGCGAGGCCGAAGAGCCCAATCGTCGATCCGCCAGCGATGACGTTGGCCGTGGTCGAACTGGAGGGCACGGCGGCGGGGAAATCCGGATCCTCGCCGTTCACAAGCGCCGCGAGACTTGGAGAAATCGGGATGCCCGCCGTTTGGGCGGATCCCACAAGCGGCACCGTGAAGGCACCTTGGGGGCTCACGGCGTTCGGATCGTCCGCCGCGATGGCCCCGAAGAGCGCCGCCAGCAGCACGTCGAGGACGCCCACGCGCAGGCACCAGGCAATGAACGGGGCGAGCTCGGGCGGGATGGACGATACGCCGCTCATGTTCGTCACGAGGGCTTGGAGCGCTGCCGCGTCCTTCGCGACCGCCTGCAACGCCTCGATGCCCTGTGCCGCCACCAAGCCCTTCAGTACATCGACGCCCTTCTCGAACGCCTTTCCCGAGAGGCCTTCGATGCCGGGAACCGACACGCCGCCGCCGAGAAGCGACAGGACCGCCCCTTGGGCCAGCCCGATCGCCTGCAAGAGATACGGATTCGCGTTCTGCAGGAACGTCATGGCGGCCGCGTCCGTGATCACGGACAGGAACGTCGCCGGCGTCGGCAGGATGAGAAGCGGGACGATGAGCGACGTGACTTGCCAGAACTTCCGCGTCTTCTCCGCCTCCTCCATCTTCTTCTGCAGCCGCGCGACCACGCACTCGAAGATCGCCTGCAGGTTGGCCAGCCAGAGGAGGCCGAGGTCGGTCTTGATCTGGTGGTCTTTCCGCGGGAAGTAGCCGCTGAAGCTCGGTACGAAAAGCCGGGGATTCAGGATCGTGAGCGGAAACCCCTCCTTCGAGAGCGTGACGGGGATTCCGTAGGCGCAGCGTTCGAATCCCGGAATCTCAGGGAACGGCACGTCCGCGAGGATCGTTCGCACACGTGTGTAACGCTCCACCAGGAGGTCGAACTCGCGGGCGGGGATTGCGAAGTCGAGGACGGCCCATGACAGATCGTTGATCCAGAAACCGGCGAGGCGCGGATCTTTCGGCGGGAAAGAGTTCTCGAGGTACGCATGAACCATGTCCCACACGGCGCCCGGCACTTGCGTTTCGCTGCCGCCCCAGCTGGGGGCTTGGATGGCGATCTCGGCTTTCGCCGCCGCGCGCATCTCGAGCACTTCGCGACCGAGGGCGGAAAGATCGCGGCGGAACGCCGTGATCGCCCACTCCTCGAAGTCGGTCGCGGCCTCGACGAACAGGAGAGTCGAACTGAACTCCCAGATGTCCGTGCCGGGAGGAACGAGCGCGACCCACCAGCCGCCTTGGCCGTCTGCGGGGATCCCGAGATCAATCGGGCCGGCGGGGGGAGGATCGATCCGCACGATCCGGGGCTGTCCGGCCAGCTGGGCGAAGAACGCCGCCGGGAAGTCGCTGGTGCCGACGACGGGCTTGTCGGGCGGATCGCCCGGCCCGATGGGGCCGTTCGCGGGATCCGCGAGAAGCGAATTCACCGCTTGGACGGCGGCATCTCCGGAGGGCGGCGGCGCGATCACGGGCAGAATGAGAAGAGACGGACGCCGTCCATCCTCCAAGAGACTGAGAGGAAGATCGGTTTCCGCGTCAACGAGCGTGATGGCGAGGAGTGTCATGGGAAAGGAGCCGAAGGGGACTCCGCCGACCATCGACGGAGTCCCCCTCAACGGGCCGGGGGAAACAGTTTTTCCGAGCGGAAGACGCTTTCGCGCCTAGCGCTTCTTCTTCCGGCAGGCCCACCGCTTGCCGTGGCCCTTGATGCGGACCTTCCTGCAGTTCCAGCCCTTCTTCGGACCTTTCGCGAACATACCGCCTCCTTTGAGATCAGAGAATCTTGAGTTTGACCGAGTGGCTGTGCCCCGCGTCGACCGAGGTCGACAGGAGACCGCCGTTCGAGACGACTTGGGCGATCGGGACGCTCGCGACATGGACGTGGCCGCTGGCTTCGTGAACCCACAGCACCACGGTGTCGGGATTGATGATCACGGCGGCGCGGTGACGGTGATTCTTGTCGATGCTCGTCCAGGTCATGCCGAGGCGCTTCACGGCGCCGAGGCCCAAGTAGCAGGCGAGTTCGTCTTCCTCGTCCTTCTTGGGGGCACTGCAGCCTCAACCGAGCGCCCCGTGAGCCGCGCAGCGAAGGACGGGCTTGAGGAGCATCCTTGGCGGCGAGGACGGGAAGGGGCGGGGCGGAAGGAGTAGCAGATTCACAACCTTCAGCGGCTCCGGCTCCACGGTGAGCGGCTCGACGATCGGCGTCTCGGAATAGTCCGGGACAGGGACGAGAACCTCGGGGGTTCGAACAGTGACCGCCCTCAGGAGAGGCGAGGGCAACGCCGCGGAACGGACGAGATCTCCGATTCTCATTGTTAATCCCACTCAAGGACTTTGATCACGTCCATGCACTTGTCGAAATCGCCGTTGAACATCAGGCCGCGCTTCTCGAACTGAATGAGCATCTGCCGCAGCGTCAGCACTGCATCGGGCGAGGAGCGGCCTCTCAGCGTCTCAAGCTCCTTGAGCCGCGCCACGGCCCCTTCGATCATTTCGAGCGCGAGACTCTTCTGTCGAAGGGGGGCGCCCTTCGCGATGGGGCCTGTCGCCGGCTTTTCTACGTCTTTCACTGGGTTCCTCTGGCGTTTCTAACTCACCGCCACTACGACCGCCGTGCCGATGCCGAGAACCGCCACGCCGCCGAGCGCGTAGACGTACCACGGCGTTCCCGTCGAAGGCGTCGGGGTCGGCGTCGGCGTCGGCGTCGGGGTCGGCGTCGGCGGCTGCGCGTTCAGCGCATCGAGTGCCGCCTTTACGTCATCATAGAGCTTCTTGAAGCACGCCCCGGCGTCGGCCAGTCCGAGGAGATCCGGATTGTTCGGATTGAAGATGGCGGCGTTGAGCTTGTCCTTGCACTGGTTGAAGCGCAGCTGGAACTGGTCGCACTTCGTCTGGTCGACGCCCTGGTGGGAACAGTAGACGTTGAGCATCGTCTGGGCGTCAGCGAGAAGCGCCTGCACGAACGAAGCGACGTCTCCGAGGCGGAAGCGACCCATGCCGGCGGGCAGCTGGTAGCGGCCCAACGGGTAGCCGTAGCGGGAGAAGCTGCCGCTGAACAGAAGCCCGTCCACCGTGGCTTCGCGAATCTGCCGATAGGCGACTTCTGTGCTCATGTCTTCTCCTTTTTCGCGGGACGGTCCACCTCATCCAAGAGGTCGAACCGGGGTGCGTCGTTGCGCCCGAAATGTTCCTGCAGGGCGCTCTCGAGGCGCTTGCCCGTCTGGTCCATCTTGAGCTCGAAGCGGACGGTGAGTTCTTCGAGTTTCGTGCCCTGGGCCGCGTTCCTCATCTCCTTGAATGTCTCGCGACCTTCGGTGATGAATTCCTTGACGCTGGCAGCCGTGTCCTGCACGGTCTCCATCATGCTCTCCGCACTGTCGGCGGCAGCCTTGGACATCTTGTACGCCTTGTAGGACATGAGCTTCGTCGGCAGGAGCACCAGAAGCATCGAGACGGCGAAGATCACCAGGGCTCCGAGTCCGACCAGTGCCCCGTGAAGCGTTTGAAGGGCCACGCGTCCCGAGTCGCTGAGAAAGCCGAAGATAAGGACGATCTCGAACGGAATGACCGTCGCCACGAGTACGCCGATGGTGACGAACACCTTCCGCTTGATCGGCACGAGCATCTCGTCGAACTCGGTCTCAAGCTGGAGTTGATCCTTCTTGGTTTCGGCCTTCGTCACGTTTTCGGTCACGCGGATCATCCCTTCTTTTCTTCCGGCTTCATCGACATCGCCGCCGCGGACGAAACCGACGCGGCGCCACCCGGTGCCGGCGTCTTTGACTCCATCGCGCCGTGCAGCGTCCGCAGCTTCGCGCGGAGCTTCGCCTTCTCCTCCTCGGGCGTCCTCGTGTCGGCGAGTTTCTCCTTGATGCGCTGGAGCGCCTCTTGGAACTCCGCGTCGGACTGCTTCTTCTGCTCCTGGCAGAGACGGATCGTCGAATGCTTGTCCATCATGGCCTGTGCTCCTCGTCGATCGCCTTCTTGAGCTCATCGGCCCGCTCCTTCGACTCACGGGCGCGGGCGCGTTCGCATTCGATGTGCGCCTGATCCGATTTGATCTTGTCCTTATACAGCATCCGGAAGCCGGCGATCACCGCCGTGACGATGGTGCCTACGATCCCGATGATCAGGAGCCACTTGTCCGTCGAGGTGTTGTCCATGGTGCTTACAGATTCCTTCGTGCGAAAGCCCTCACTTGAAGACGCTCCACAGGATTGCCCCCACGACGCCCGTGACGCCCAGACCGATGCCGCCGTAGAGCGCGATCTTTTCCCAGTCCACCTTCCCGAGATCCGGCAGGCTGGCAGCCGCCTTGATGGGCCACGCCAGGACCTTGGCGATCCACTCCGCGAGAACGAGCGCGTCGATGTAGGTGTCGATGTTCGAGCCGATCGCCTGCAGCACGGCGAGCTCGGCCTGACCCTTCTGGATGGCCTTCTTCTCGCCCTCGATCACTTGGTTCAGCTGAGTATCGCTCATGATCCGCCGCAGGACGCCTGGGGCGTTGAGGCGGGAGAACACGAACGTGTTGGCCGCCACGACCCAGAGATCGAAGACGGCGGGCGATTCGAGATTCGGGACGACGAAGTTGACGTAGAGGTCGGCGGGATCCTTGCCTTGCTGGTCGAGCAGGTAGGCGTATCCCGGGACGAAGATCTGGAGCATCCGATAGACGTGCGCGTACCAGAGGAAGAGCGTGTCGGTCGGATCGAGCAGCCGCTTGACCGTCTCGGCGTACTGCTTCACCGGGTCGATGACGAGAACGGAGAGCGCTCCCACGGGACCGAGCGCCGCGGTGAGGCCGACCATGATGGCGACTTTGGCGGCATCGATCCCGCCCTTGAACGGCTCGTAGTATCCGAGGAAGGCCTCGTCATACTCGGGTGCCGCGAGCTTCATCCGCTTGAAGGCCATGTCGGCCTTCATGTCCTGGAGGTCGCGCAGGCCCCACATCGCCGCCTCGGAGACGTTCTGCTGGGACGAGTAGTTTCGTTCGAACGTGCGGAGCGCCTCGTTCACCTGGAAGGCGTCCATCTGCCACTTGCCCTTCAGGTAGTCAGGCGCGTAATTGAGCGTGAGCCGCACGAAGGCCTCGTAGGGCGTCATGCCGATGGCGAGGAAGTCCTTGACGTAGGTCAGCATCTGCTGAGAGGCAGGATCGCTGAACTGACCGAGACGCGGTGCCGGCAAAGGAGCCGCCTTCGTCGCGAAACGCATCACGCCGAGATTCGCCATGCTCGAGATCCGCTGGCCGAAAGGTCCAGACGGGATCGCGTGGGGGGCGACTGAAATGACGCGGGACGGCCTCGTCGCCTCCATCGCGGGCGGCGGCGTGTGCGCCCCGATCGCCGCGAAGATGGCTGCCGCCCGCGAGCGGAGATCCGCCGCCTTGTCGAATCTGCCGACCGCCTCGGCCGCATTCGCCGCTTCGTTCCACGCTCGCGCCTCGAGGCGGGCCACGGCGTTCTTCGCCGCCATGCTTTCGGGCAGCACGATGTCTCCCATCCGGGCGCCCGCCACGGTCGACGACTTCAGGACGGGCACCGCCGGGTCGGTGCTCCACAGACCGCACGGATCGAGCAGGAGAACGCCGGATTCGGCCAGCACGATCCTCCCCTGGCGGAGCGCCTCGGAGCGTCGGCTGCCGGGCATCCAGTTCATGTTCGCCTGCGTGTCCAGCTGGTCGCTCTTGGCCTTGATGTTCCGATAGGCGGTCTCCAACTGTGACCGTTCGGCGGGGCTGAGATCCGTACCTTCCAAGGCCCGCAGAATCTCCGCCAAGGTCGCCCGGGTCGCCTTCACCTTCACGAGGAAGTCGCACAGGACAGCCTCCTCGCGCTCGATGTAGGCCCGCATGGCCGCGATCTGCGGAACGGCGGAGCGGCCCGGTGGCGGCTGCAGCGGACGGCGGAGCACTTGGTTCAGGCCCATATCATTCCTTTTTTGGATCTAGGATGATGTCGATGACATCCCACATCCGTCCTTCGATCCGGACGCGGGCGGCGGAGGCATCGTCGCTGTTGATGATGTCCAGCCGCACGGTCGTACCCGCGGGCACGGTGACGTTTTCGACGATCGAGAACGAGCCGAAGTGATCTTCGGGGCAGCTGTCGGGCGCCCAGATGGTCTTCGAGAACCGGGACACGGGGAGTGCCCCGATGAACTCGAAACGGAACGAGACGGCGTCCTGCGCCGTGAGGTTGTCTCCGAAGAGGTCGAGACGCTTGATCTTCTTGCAACCCTTGGATCCCTTGACCGCGACAGGGCCTGACCAGCAGACCGACTTCGTCTCGCCCGGATCGAGGTCGACATAGCGACGGTAGCGTTCGACGACCGTCCCGATAGGCGGAACGAATTCGCTCGCCGGCGCGAGCCATCCGAGGGCGTGGGCGAGGCCGATGAGATTCGCCACCGTGAGCGGCTGATCCGCTCCGGGCGTCATGGCGATCATCTGCTCGGCCAGTTGGTCGAGCGTTCCAGCGCGATAATGCTGGTAGACCGTCAGAAGCGAAAGCTTCGGCGGAAGCGTGATGACCATCTGCGGAATATCCATGGCTTCCTCCCCTGCGCCCCGAGCAAACGGGGAGCGGGGGAGGAAGCCGGAAGGCCCCTCCCACCGTGAAGGCCTTCCGGCGATCCGTCCTTGTCGAATGACGCTTCGCCTAGAGCGTCCGCACCGGGAGCGGGTACGTCGGCTGGGACGCCGCGTCGGAGCACGGCACCGCCGTGGGCTCCGGGATCGTGACCTGCGGCGGCAGGCAGTCCTTGCCGACCGTCATGCCCTCGAACTGCGAGACGTTGTTCAGCGGCGTCCGCGGGGTGTAGGCGATCGGGTTGGTCGACTGCACCGTCAGGTCGTCCTGGTCGGTCACCGTGATCGGACGCGAGAGGAGGTTTCCCTCGAGCTCGCTCTCCGGGTGGCCGGCGGCGAGGAGCGCGTCCTCCGCCACGACGGCGTTCGTGCCCGCCGAGGGCGACGGGGCGCAGAAGAAGCACCAGAGGTAGCACGTGAGCACTCCCTCGAGCAGCGGCTTCTCGTCGTTGTTGTAGAGGATCTCGACGTTCTGGAGCAGCGCTCCGATCTCCGTCGGGATCGTCAGGAGACGCCCGAAGAAGTACTTGAACGTCGTCCAGACGTAGGCCTCGCTGCGGCACGGGAGCTCGGTGATGTGGGCCACCGAGATCGTGGGCACCGCCGCCTGGAAGGCGTAGCGCTGACGCGTCGTGTTCGCGGCGATGGCGCCGCCGGCGGCGTCCTGCGTGACTTCGGCGCTGCACCGGCTGCCTTCCTTGACGGGCAGCTGGTAGGTCACGCCGTCGTCGCCCTGGATGTTGATGAACGGGCACGGCTGTCTCATGGTCTTGTCTCCGTAGATCCTATTGTCTCGAACCAGTTTCCTTCACAGTCTCCGTCTTCTTCCGCCGATCCATCTTCGCCGTCCGATTCATCGCCTCCAGCTTGAAGAGAGGTTTTATCCCCTCGGGATCGCCAGCCGCGAACGGTAGCTCGCGAGAGCGCTCGGCGCGGGCGGCATTCCCTGCCGCACCGTCTGCGGGAGGGCGCGACCCATCGGGGGTCTCACGCCCTGGATGGGCGGCGCGGTCACGACGGGCATCACGACCGTCGTCTTGACCAGCCCGACGGCCTTGAGGATCTCCATCGACCCCGTACTGGCGAGCGGGATCACGTTGGCGAGGGCCATGCCGAACGTGAAGCTCGACCGCACGAGGAAGTGCAGCACGCTCGTGGCGCCGGCCATCACGCCGTCACCGGCGAGGGGGCTCGCCCCGAGGGCCTGCTGCAGGATCACCCGGCTGCCCAGCTGCTGGACGGGAACGCCCACGCCGCCGCCGAGCAGCACCATCACGGGCTTGACCTCGCCGCTGACGAGCTTGGCGAGGCCGAGGGACCCCGAGCCGCCCGGCTCGGCCGGCGTTCCGAACCGTCCGCGGTAGTCCGCGCTCGGCGCGTACCGCCCGGCCAGTCCGGCCGCCTTCCTCTTCGCGAGCTCGTCGACCATCGAATCGATCTGGTCGCCGAGGTCGAGAATGAGGTTTCCGTTTTTCGCCGCCTTGGCCAGCGTCGGCGGCGAGTGACGCGTCTGCTGCGTCATCGTTGGACCTCCTTGTCCTTGACCTTGGAACTATTCACCTTGGACGAGAGGACATTCCCCCCGCCGCCTTTGCATCGTCGTCAGAGCAGGAACGCCGCGATGGATCCCGCCGCGAAAAGACCCGAGCCGATTTCCGCCCACGGGATCCCGTCTTCCGAGGCACCCGTCGAGACTCCGCCTGGAGGCGGCGTCTTGGCCAGCGTCTGCGCCACGTCGTTCTTGATGTCGTTGGACGCGGAGTCGATCAGCATCGTCTTGGCGAGGGAGGCCGCCTTCTCCTTCTGTTCGGGCGAAAGGGAGGCGAAGGCCTTGCCCAGGTTGCCCACCATCTCGAGGAGTTGACCGGGAAGCTTAAGCGCCTGCTGCAGCACGGCGTTGGCCGCGAGGAGGATTGCCGCGACGATCTCGCCGATGATCGGGATCTCTCCGACGATGCCCGCGAAGGCGGTGATCACCGTGTTCGCGCCGCTGCCGATGAGACTGAGGGGCACTTCGAGAATGCCGCCCAACAGGTTCGTCACCGACTGGATCCCGTTGCCGACGAACGTGAAGAAATAGTTGATGGCGTCCCCGAGGATCCCGAGGGCTACCCGCTGGCCAAGGCCAGGGAAGGACGCGTCGGCGATCTGGGGCCGGCCCGTGAGAAGCGTCTCGCGGGCGGAACGCCGCTTGGCGATCGTCGTCTCGAGATCCTGAAGCGCCTTCGCCCACGACAGCGGCACGGTGCGGCCCGCCCTCTGGACCTGGCCGAGGGCCGTCCGATGCTGCTCTCGCAGCCCGGCGATCTCGACGTCGAGACTCGAAAGCAGCCGACCGAAAGGACGGTCGACGGCGATGGGTTGCGCGGCGACGGCGTTCATCGAGGAAGGACGCGCGACGGCGCCGAGCTCGATGAGCTCGAGTGCACCCACGCGCGGGGAGCGCTCGAACACGTCGACCGCGTTGTCGAGGTCGTCCATCAGAAGGTCGTTCACGGGATATCCACCGTCTCATACTTGTCCATCAGGGCGAACTTTCCCAGGGCGTCGAACTCGGGCTCGGTCGGATCCATGTCGCCACCTTCGTAGGATCCGTTCCCCATGACGTCGGCCTGCGCCCACACATGGTGGTAGCCTTCGATCCCGTCCGTGCCGCCGAGACGGAACCGGGCGCGGATTCCGCAGGCCATGACGAGGCTCGCGCACAAGGTCGAGGCGTCGTCACAATCCCCGGCAGCTTTCGCGGCAATGGGGATGACCTCGTGGGGCACCACCTCCGAGAGGCTACGACCGTTGCGGGCTGCGAAGATCGGGGCGCAGATCGCGCCGATGAGCTCGGCGGGAAGCTTCGCCATGCGGATCATCCGGTTCGGTGTCCGCAGCGCCTCGAGGCCGACCGGATCGGGGACGTACTGGAACACGCCGCGCACCCAGTCGAAGCACTGCGAGGCGATGGCCACGGGATCCCGCCGCTGCTCGGGCTCGATCGACGAGATGATGAACGCGGCGGTGTCCATGACGAGCGGATCGCCCTTCGAGTGCTGCACGATCTTCACCATGCGACCGAGCTCGAACTTGATGCCGCTCCACGTGTCGGAGATGGGCGTCCGGTAGTGCTCGCCGACCCGCGGCGGCGGCGACGTGAGAGTCGCCGCCTTCGCGATCGAGACGGGCATCTTGCCGAGACCGAATCTCCGATCCATCACGTTGGCTGACCTCCGGAAACGGCTGGCGTTTCAGGGGCAGGGGCGGGGGCGGGAGCGGGAACGGGCGTGGCAGCAGCGGCGTTCGCCGCCGTGACCGCCTGCTCTTCCTTCGCCCACGACTCCCACACGTCCACCGATTTCGAGCGGATGATCGAGAGCTTCGCGCGAACCTGCTCGTAGAAGATCTCCGCGTAGGGCTTCTCGAGGGTCTTCTTCTGCGTCTCGGAGAGGCGCGGCCAGAGAAGCGACTTCGCCTTCGACCACCGGCGTCCCGCCACGAAGTCCGAGAACTCACAGGCGAGCTCGTCCTCGCGCTTCAGCTTGCGCGAGATGGAGTCGAACATCAGCTGGTACGGCACGTCGTCCTCGACGTAGAGGATCCACTCCTCCAGAAAGGCCTTGAACTGCGGCGAGGAAAGGATCTGGTCGACCCGGTCGGGTTCGCCGGTGGACGATCCTGCGGCGGCCGAGGAGGCCGCGGCTGCGGAACGCGCGGCGGCGGCGACGATGGCGGGGTTGTTCATGGCGTCCGTCATGACCTTCGGGTTCTCGAGCATGGCCCTGGCCTTGCCGGCCTCGATCGCCTCCTTGGTGCGGTCGCTGATCGTGTTGATGACCTTCTCGCCGAGGTGGATGAGGTCTTTGTCCTGGTTGGAGGCCCGGGCCTTCTCCAGGTCGATGATCTTCAGGTTGAATTCATGCTGCTTGTCGAGCAGCTGGTACTTCTGGGTGAGAAGCTCGTCCGCATGCTTCTGCTTCTCGTCGAAGTCCTTCTGCAGTTTCGTCACCGTCTCGCTGATCTGTGCGGCGTTGTCCTGCAGCGCCTCGGTGAGCTTCGCCTGCGCCTCGGTGGCGACCTTGTTGGCCAGCTTGATCTTGTCGTCGATCAGTTCCTGCATCTTCAGCTGGTGTTCGCCGGCCAGCTTGTCGCGAAGATCCTGCTCCCGCTTGAGTTCGTCCATGTGCCGCTGATGCTCGGTGGCGAGGCGCTTCTCGCGCTCGTCGGAGTCGGCCTTGATGCGGGACATCTCCTGGTCGTGCTTCTTGTCGATCTCTGCCATGCGGCGGTCATGGTCGGCCGCCTTCAGCTTCTCGTCGGCATCGCGCCGTACCGCCTCGTCCTTGCGCTCCTGTTCGCGCATCCGGGCGAAGTTCATCCAGAACTCATCGATCGCGCTGGTGCTCTTGGAGGGTTCGGCCTTGGGCGGATTGATGAGGTTCTCCGCCGCCCTGTCGAGGATCCTCTCGACGGCACTGGACCCGGGCGAGGCGACAGGAGGCTTCGGATTGATGATGTTGTCGGCCGCCTTGTCGAGGATCTTCTCGATGGCGCTGGAGCCGGGAGCAGGCGGAACCATCATGGTCGGAGCTCCTTCCAAGGGGTTGGGCCAGCGCGGTTCGCCGTGACCCGTCACGGGCTGGTCGTCCATGACCAGCGGCACGGGACGTCCGGGGATGTAGCGGGCGATCCGGTAGATGCCGTTGCCGTACTGCTCGGCCAGTTTCGTGATGTCGAACGGCGGAGTGAGCTTCCCGACGTAGCCGTGCGCCGGCTGCAGACGGTAGATGAGGATCTTCTCCTCGGTGCCGCTGGGGATGAAGCCCACGGAGGTGCCTTGCGGGGATGCTTGGGGCACTCCCTGCGGCTGGAACCCGGAAGGAGCTCCTGGCGTCAGGGGAAGAAACCGATGACTCACCAGCACAGGAGAAGGCTCGGGTCGATAGGGTGCGGCGGCTGCTGGAGCGGGTGCCGCAGCCTCAGGGAAAATGGCCGGCGGAGCGATGGCTTTGGGGGCCGCCGCTCCGCCGTCCTCGACCGGAGAAGATGGAGCGAGGGAAGAAGGAGGCGGAACCTTCGGAGCCGCCAGCGACACTCCGCGAGAGAGCATTCCCATCCGACGAGCGAACGAGATGATCCCCACGATCTGCTGGCCGTTGTCGATCTTGAGGATTTCCTTGATCTGCTCGACCGTGTGCGGCGGCTCGGTCCTGGCCAACTCCACGATCTTGGCACGTTCGTCCTTCGTCAGTTTCCGTGAGGTGGTGTTGGTGGTGACCATTCGGTGCCTTTCGCTTCCTTGAGATTCTGCACGGAAGCGGGAAGCTTTGAGAAGCTCACCCTATGGCACCTTGCACAGCCGATGGGTCGATGGCTACGGAATCGGCTCGGTCGTGAGGTCGTCCTTGTAGGCCCAGAGGGACGTGAAGATCCCGTGGATTCTTCGCAGATGTTGCACAGTGACTGCTTCCGCCGCCTCGTAGGTCGTGGCGATCTTGAGTACTCGCGGGCCTTCCCCCGTGATGCCGCACAGATCGCAGAGACCCACGGCGACTCCGCCTTCGTAGCCGCGGTGCTTCTTTCGATCTTTCGCGATCTCCGTCACGATCGCGCCCACGAAGCAGCGGTCACTCCCATCGATGCCGCCAAGCGAAAGGATTCGCCCGGGCGCGACCGAGACGCCTGCCGGCAGTCGGCTGGCGTCGATCACCAGGGTCACGTTGCCCATTTGGACACGTGTGCAAACTCCCTAGAGGAGCGCATTCAGGGCAAGACGGAAGATGCGCGAGGCGACTCCCCACAGGGCTTCGCTCACCGACGTGGCGACTGCCGCGCGGAGATTCGCGACTTGGGCGTCCGTCTGGAGTTTCGCGTCCGCGACGTTCTCGCCCGCAGCGGCTCTCACGGACAGCAAGGCCACGTCCTGGGCCACGGCGGCGACGAGCTTCTTTTCGTCGTCCGAGAAGTGCTCCCATCCCTCACGATAGGCCACCTTGAATTCGTCAAGGATCCGGCCTCCGAGTTGACGGAGCGTGTCTTCTGCACTCATGGACTTCTCCCTCTATTACTGCGAGTGAGTGAGACGGACTTTCCAGGTCTCCACCGTCCGCTTGAGTCTCGCCAGGTCTTCATCGGACAGGCTCTTGTCGTCCTCGAGGTACTTCAGGTAGCGCGGTGCGACGGCCTCGTAGGTCTTCGTGTCCGCATCCCGGTACTCCTTCGCCACGCTGCAGCTGGCGCCGAGAAGGATCGGCCAGAAAGCGAACACCAGGATCAGGGCGGCTTTACGCATGGGTCTCTCCTTTATTGCGCCTTCGCCAGCAACGCTTCGAGTTCCTTGACGGTCATCGCACCTTCCTGCCGGGCGTACTCCATTCCGTTCTTCACCACCAGGACGGTCGGCGTCCCTTCGATCTTGAACTGCTCGGCGATATCCTCGAAGCGGAAGCAGTCGATTTTGAGAACGCGAAGGTCGTGGTCCTGCGCGAACTTGACGAGCTTCGGCTCGAGCCGATGGCAGGGCGGACAGGTCTTGACGTAGAACTCCACGAGAACGGGATCGGGCGACTGCAGGAGCGTCAACGGATGCGTCATGAGGACACGTTCGCCGTCGATATCGACGGCATCCAGATCCACAAACTGGAACGGGTCACGGATCACACCTTTTAGCTTACCACTTCGGGCGGAGTTTCGTCTCCCAGCTGCTTCTGGATCGGCACCGTCTTGATGGGTTTCGGGCAGAACGCGCACGGCAGCGGAGTGCCGGCGTCGGCGCCGCACGTCTTGCATTTAGGCTCGGCGTACTTGAGCCCATCGGATGGTTTAGCGGAACCAGACGGGATGATCGCGCCGGAGGTTCCGGGACGGCATCGCGGTTTTCTCATACGAGCCTCCCTATCGCAAGAACGCGCGTATCAAAAGCCCTCGGATCGTACTCCGCGTGGGTGAACTTCCATGCCACGTCGAAGCCTCGATCCAACTGGCAGAGAATCTCAGCTGGAGTCAGATTTTTGTAGTAGTCCTTCACGTCGGGCGCCGTCTCGAGGTGATGGGGGGCACGGCCTGGGCCGGCGCAAGTGATCAGAACCGAGCCGCCGATCCGCACAAGCTCGGCCATGCGCCTGACCGATTCCACCCAGTGCGGATCGTGCTCGAGCATCTCCGTCGAGATCGCGACATCGAAATTGCCGCGTCCGCGGTATTCGTGGAACTTGGAAACGACATCAACGCCCTTTCCTTTCTGCCAGTCCACGCCGACGTACTCGACGGGGTCGATGAAGAAGTGGCGGGCGCTTCCGTTGATATCGAGTGATCCCGCCTCGATCACCTTCGTCCGCGTGAAGAGCGGTTCGTGAGCGAGTCTCATGCGGGCCAGAAAGTCGATGGCCTCAAAGTGCATCTTCGTTCCACCTCTCCGCAGACGATTGTGGTTGATGTCAAATAAAATGTCAAGTATAGTGCGGCCATGACGAGGATCGACGTCACGCAGTGTCCGACGATCACGCTCTCGTACTTCGATCGCGTGGAAAAGCCGGCTCCCGGATGGCGATGCAAACACTGCGAGCTTATCTTTCCTGACCAAGTCGCCTTCGGACCTCCCATGGCGCATGACTGCAAGAAGCTTGTCTGCGCCTGGTGTCGACGGCACGACCCGAAGGACGGCGCCGTCTCCCACGGTATTTGCCCCGCCCATTTTGTGGAAGCGTTGAGTGATCGTGGTACGATCCCGTCATGACCCGACTCATCGTCTTTCTTCTGGCGGCCTACGGCCTCACGAACGCCATCGCGCTCCTGAAGATTGGGACGCCGATCCGTTGTCTCGCCCGATGGCTTCCGCCGCGCTACCTCTGGAAGGACGAGAGCGGAAAGGAAGATGACGAGATCCGCTCCCTCTGGCTCGATCTCGTGGAGTGTCACGCGTGCTGCGGTTTCTGGATTGGCGCGATTCTCTCCTGGATTCTGATCTCGCCGGCGATCGACTGGATCGATGCGGGGACGTGGCCTCTCATGGAAGTGAAGATGCGGGCGGCCTTCGTGGACGGCCTCATCTCAAGCGCAGGCTGTTTCATCATCAACAAGCTGATGCGCGAACTGCCTGACGCCGTGATCGAGTATCTGGACTAAGGGAGCCAGCCTCATGGTCGACAGCAAACTCAACTACGAACTCGGCCTGACGAAGAGCGAGGGCGAAGACTGCATGATCTGCCTGCGCGAAATCGCCGAAGGCGAACCGTGCGTGAAGCTCAAGATCAAGAAAGTGAAGATCCTCCTTATCACGTCCAGCGCCGACGAGCGCACCCATCTCGCCTGCGCGGCCGAGCTCCACCATGATCTGAACGAGGTCCTCCAGGCGGCGCTTCAGGTCGAGAAGAAAAAGAAGGACGAGAAGGGTCAGAAATAAAGGAAGCGGCACGGGCCGCCTAACCCATGCCGCTTCATGTGCGCCGCGCTTCCCGGGAGAGGGAAGGAGAAAGAAATCCTACCAGTGGGCCCTGACGAGTACAAGCGTCTTGCAGCTTCTCATCTCCCGCATCCTGTCTGCCACGCGTTGCAGGTGAAGCACCACCACGCGGATCCTTCGGGCGTCGTCCTCTGTTCCATCGCGTGATTCGCGCATCCACAGCAACGGCGATCCTTCGCGAACCGTTCTTGTGTCTTGCGGTTCTCATCTTCGACTCGCTTGCTCTCGCGCTCGTCTTCTTCTGGCGTTATGTCGCGCTGGATCACTTCTTCTCCTCCGTTCTGCGCTGGATCTGCTTGATGTCGTGGAGTATAAATTTCTCTGTCGCTTCGATCATCAACGCGCATTGCTCTTTGAGCGCCTTATGTTGCAGGCGGATCAGCGTCTCTGTCCTGCCGTCGATCGGGCAAAGAGCCAGGAGCGTGCGGTGCGCCTCGACAACGCTGTTGATGCTGTCTCTCGCGCGGTCGTAGTAACGGCTCATGGCGCCGCCTTCTTGAGGGAAGGCGCTTCGATCCGCCTGAGAATCTGCTTGGCCTCGCTCAAGGCTCCTACGATCTCGTTCGTGTCCTCCTGGCCGTCCATGTACAGATCCATCGCGTAGACGCATCGCCGAAGGGCGTTGACGCACTTCGACTGGACGCCGTTGTCGCGGTCTGCCTGCAAAAGCGCGGTTACCGCCTGCCGGGCTGCTCCGAAACTGTCACCCAGCCCGATTGGCTGGTCGAGTTCGGGCCGTTCAAGTGTCCAGTTTTCCCGCACTGAGTTGGTGGCACAGTAGACCAGGGCCTTGGGCCATGCCGCTTGAGCCTTTCGGCTCAAGTAACCGTCTGCTCTCCGCTCTGCGTGACCGTTCGCCTTGATCACCTCGCGAATGATCTCGACCATGCGAGTGCAGGCATGAGCACTTCCAGATGAACTTGAGCACAATCTGATCGCCGCCAATTCGTAAGGAGCAAACTCGCGCATCGGTTTGCCGTCGAGAATCTGCCTTACGCAATCCTCGGGTGCCGAACCGTCTGTTGAGCCGTACATCACTTCACCTCTTTTTTCTTGGCGGCGATAGAAGCGCACTCGTACTCGTGCTTCTCCATGCAGCGGATCGTGGTCGCGCAGGCCCACGATCTGCAGTGAGCGCACCATGCCCCCGTCAGTTTCCCGCAGTGGATGCACTTGCCCTTGCCGCCGGGATGTTTCGCGTTCATGTCCACCTCCATCTTCATGCGATCTCTTGGTCTCTCGTCTTCGGGTACGGCCCGGCCTTCATCGTCTCGCGTAGTCGGCAGAGAGATTCCCGCAGTCGCTTATCGACAGCCCATGCGTAGCGGTGATTGCCTGAATGGGACACGCGATGTGTCACCTTGTCGAGTTGGGCTTCCAGCCAACGGGCGGGATCCGCTGGTGTGAACGGATCCGCGCCGAAACTGATCAGCTTTTCGACGGGCCCACTCCAGTTGCGTTCCAGAGCGCGAATTTTCGACGCGGCCCGATCCGAGAAGACCGTGCCATCGGGCAGGACGTGCAGGATCCTGCGCTTGCTGCGCCCGAGATAGACGCCGTTGAAACTCTGATAAATGGTGCCAATGTGACCGGGCAGAACGATGCGACCTGACGAATCGCGCCGCGGCAGCGGATCGCTGAAGCTCACAACGCCGCGGATGCCGTGTTCGCGCTTGAGCAGTTCGAAAGCCCGCGCCAGAAACCAGCTTTCTCCGTTTCCCGGAACCTCGTCAAGCAGTACGAACCGCCCGAGCTCTGCCGCATCGCGCTTATCGCAGGGAAAGATGTTCGTCAGGACGGCGGAATTCATCGGTTCGCTGAAGACGGCCACACCAGCCAGTTGGCCATGACGGAAGAGACCGTAGTTGAACCGCATCGCCGGGACTTCGTGCGAGTAGTGATGCTCCACGACGAAGGTCTCAGCGGAAGCCTTGCGGACCGCCGCGACCTCGTATTCGCTCGTCCTGATCGTCTCGCCAGCGGGACGATAGGAATCGCGCCCTTGAAGCCAGCGTTGGTTCATGACTGTTCCCACTGCCCTTCCTGGATGTCGCGCTCGAGATCCTTCTCGTCCTGCTCATCCCGCTTCGCTGCCTTCCGGAGATCCGCGCGGAACGCGATCCACTCGCGATAGACCTGGGCCATCGCGAGAACGAAGCGGCGCCCATGGGAGCGGACTCCAAGCTCCCAGCGGCGCAGCGGGATCGTCCGCACGATAGCGTGGGCGACCCGCTTCGCCCTCAACTACATCCGCACCGAGAAGCGCAAGGGCTCCCTGAAATTCGCCCAGCTCGACGACGCGGCCGGCGACATGCCCGCGCGCTCCGAGTTCTCGAACCTCCCCAACGACGAACAGGAACAGCTCTTCCGCGCCATCGAGGTCCTCCCCCGGCGCGAGCGACTCCTCATCAAGCTCTTCTACTTCGACGGCCTCTCCTACAAGGCCATCGCCGACGTCCTCCACGTCCCCGTCAACTCGATCAGCCCGCTCATGATGCGCGCCAAGGAAGCCCTCAAGAAAAGCGTCTCGACGACATGAAAAATGGAAATTCCCCGACTCCCGCCCGGTGACCGGGTGTCCAACCCTCAGATGCGCGACCACTGCCCTGACCTCGAACTTTTCGCGGCCCACGTCGACGGCGCCCTGCCCGAGACGGAGTCCGATCCCCTCCTCGATCACGCCGCCCAGTGCGACGACTGCCGCCGCGAGCTCGCGCTGACCGTGCTCCGCCGCGGCCACTCCGAACCCATCCCGGCCGAGCTCCGTGAACGCATCCTCGGCGCCGTCCTCGGCACCATGGGACGACGCGCCACCGCGCGCATGCCGATCGCCTGCCCCGACGTCCACGTCATCGCGGAGCTCGCCGACGGTACGCTGCCCGACGACGATGCGCAGCGGCTTCTCGACCACGCCGGCGAATGCGAGCTCTGCCGCCGCGAGGTCGCGATCGTCCAGCTCCGCCGCGGCAAGGAGACCCCGCTGCCACGCGCGCTCCGCGACCAGATTCTCCAGGCGGTCTTCGCCTCCATCGAGCGCGGCGCCACGACCCGCCTTTCACCCGCCTGCCCCGATGCGACGACGATCGCCGTCTAAGCCCTTCACGCCTGCACCTCGCCTTCCACACTGGCCGAGATCTCGCTCTTCTTCTTGTCGAGAAACTGAACCCTGGAAGCCTTGACGCGGAGCTTACTGCACTTCACGTTGCCGATCTCTCCGATGAACTCCTCCAGTTCGCCGCTGATAAGGATCTCGCTTCCCTTCGAAAGGAACTGGCAGCACAACTCGGCCTGGTGCTTCCGGACGGCGATCTCGACGTGCAGTTCGGTCGCCACCCGCAGATCAAGGATTGCAAACGGCGTTGCGTCCTTCTCGTACTTGAGCTCGGGATCTGCGGTCAGCTTGCCGACCAGCACCACCATGTTGTAGTTCGTGGCCATCTTCCATCTCCCGATCTTCACCGAGTCTCAGCCTCGGCAACTGCCGCGCGTCAAACGCCCCGCGCGGTGGGCGAAGTCATCTGTCGTCTAGTTTCCCTGTGCTCCGCTGTTCCGCTGTTTTGCCCAGTTTGGCCTTGTATCCACGAATTCGGGCGCATCCGTCATGATGATCGCCCGGCACCGCCAGTACTCGGCCGCATCGCCACGTCGAGAAGGACGCGAGGCCATTCGAAGGATTCGGCCAAGGGCGAGCTCTTTGGCTTTCAGTATTGCGTCGTCGGCTTCCATCGGCATGGTCGTCTCCTCTTTGTCCGCAGTCTTCAGTCCGCGGATCCCGCCGCGCCTGTCAGGGTGGGCACGGTCACCGTTCTTATCCTACCTTCTAGTACGGCACAGATGAGACAAAATGTCAAGTATTTCGAAAAATAAATCCCCCTCCGGACGCGAGGTCCAGAGGGGTGGTACTCGACCCTGTAGAAGAGGGCCAAGCAGTTCCTACGATTGGCTATCCCAGGGCTTCGTAGGCGCTGGCGGCGGCGACCGTTCCCAGCGCGGCCGTGGTCACGCCGAAGAGGATTTTTCCGAAGGTCGAGTTCTGCTGCGACAGGATCGCCGCGCTCATCGCCGCCGCCGAACCCTTCACGGCGAGGTCCGCAAACTTGGAGTAGGCGACGTCGCGCACGAAGTTTCCGCGGGGCTCCATCGCGACGGGCGCCGCCCCCATCGAAACGCTTCGCTTCGAGACGGGGAAATCGACGTGTCGTCCGTGGATGAGCGCGGACTTGATGCGGGGCGTTCCTGCGGGTGTCATCTCGAGTTCGATCTTCATGGGAATCTCCTGTTTACTCGACCATTGACGAAAGGCTTTCAGCCACCCTCTCCGGCGTGATCGGCTCGTCGTCGATGGTCATGCGTTCCGCAATCTCCTTCTGGTTCAGATACCAGGCGGAGTTATGGTCGTTCCACGCCATCAGGCTGATGAGATCCTTGCTCAGATTCGGCCACTTTGTCATCTCCGAAACAAGCTTGTTGACGAATCCCTCTTCACCGAGACGCGCCTTCATCTTGGAGAGGTTGTCGAAGGACTCGAGAGCGTTGCCAGTAATCGGGATATCTGGCCTGTCGGCTTTCGCAGGAGCAACCGAGGCCTCGTAACCGCACTTGCCGTTCGTCCACTCGTCAAGAACCGCAATGGCTTGATTCAGATCAGCAGACAACTTGCGGATCCTGGTGATCTCAGACATGAACACTTCTTGGGAGATCCGATTATCGAGCATCCCCTTCGCCGTTAGCCGCAGCACGGCTTCCAGACGATTCGCTGTGGATGCGAGGTCGCTCGACTCGCGAAACCGGAATTCCATTTTCGCCACGGTCACGCCTCCATCGGATACACCATCACACTCTTGCCCATCGGATCGCCCTTCCAGACGCGGCCGTTGTAGGAGACGTGCCCGAACCGTTTGCCGCCCTTCCAGATCTCGGACCTGAAGTTGCCGGCCCCTAAATTGTTCTTCTCGATGTAGTTCCTGGCAAACCTCGACAGATCCGCATACGACTGCGCTTCGAATTCTTCGCGTGGTGCAGGCGTGTCCACCTCGTCGAGGTCGGGGTTCGGATGAGAGGAGACGATGATCTTGAGCCACCCTTTCGCGGTCTTTCGTTTCGCGCCGAGCCCAGCCTTGCGATCAACCAGCGGATCCACGATCTCATCCACGAAGGCCTCGATGATGTCGCTCTTCGATTGATCGGCCAGCGCGTCATGCGTCGTTCCCCATCCCTTGCGCCGCGCCTCGCTCTTGAGGAAGTCGACCATCTCCTCTTTCGAAAGCTTTTCCGCACGATCCCAGATCTCAGTCATCTCGAGGTTGCCGAAGGTCGCCCTGAGTACTCGTCTCTTCTTCGAGACGGGTTTCACGTTGAGCGGAATCGTGATACGCATTGCTACTTCGGGTCAGTCTCCACGCCGCCCATCTTCGATTTCAGCTTGCAGGACGTCTGCCGGCGCAGCCACTCGCGATCCAGCCGAAGCAGCGTCTTTGTCGGCATATCCGCCGTGATGTTCCCGATGAGCACCATCTTCCGAATCGCTGTGGCACAGCCCTCCTCGCGCATGACCTTAAGGAGCGCGGCGTGCCGCACTGTCTCGGGAGCGTCCTTCGTCCAGCCCTTGAGGCCGCCTTTCTTCGGTTTCGGCAGCGTCTTGGGCCCCTTGCCGGGTGCTCCCTTGTCGAAAGTGCAGAACGGCGCGACCCGGGTGCCGTCCTTCCGCGTGAAGCCCTTCGTCAGGATCTTGCCTGAAGGACAGCGCCGCCCGAGCTCGGCACCCGGTGGGGGCGGCGCGTCGGGGCTGTCCGGGCCGTTCTTCTTCGGCTTCTTCCGTCCGAAGAGCATCTCAGCGGGACCTTGGAGGCCGGCGACCAAGTCTTCGTTGCTCATGTCGTGAATCCTACCATTCGTGCCTGCACACGTGTGTAATTCGTCACGCTCCCGGCTTCTTGAAGAGTGGGAGAACCGCATCGTGGACGCCCTTCGCGCCGACGGCAACGAAGATCAGGACGATCAGGTGGAGCGTCCACGCCTGGAGCGTGTGCGGGCCGTAGACCTCGGGCAGGCAGATCTTCGCCGCCGTGCCGAGCAGGAGCGTGGCGATCGCCGCGATCTGCGGCTCCTTGCCGTCCGCCCATGTGCGCCACAAGGTCTTAAGGCCGCCCACCAGGGCGACGACCAGAAACGCGATCCCGCCGTAACTGGCCAGAGACTTCAAGATCGAATCGCGCACGGCGTCATCGGCCACAGCCAGAAGCATCATCATCTTCATGGAATTCCTCCTAGTAAAACCCGCTCCGCCCCTTAAGGTACATCGACCAGAAGCGCCGATGCGGCGGAGCAGGCTAGTTTCATCACCGGACGTTGACCTCCGAATACGCCTCACCCGCCACGGTCGCACCCGTCGCCTCGAGTGCCGATCCGATAGTTTGGCCAAGAACCAGCGCCGCTGCGGTAGCGGCCGTGATTGCCTGCGTAGGCACACCCGCCGCATCAACAATCAAGGCGGCTCCAGCCACGACTCCCGCCGCTACGTCAACGAAGATCCGGCCTTTCGTGACGACGATGGTTTGCACGGCCGCTCCACCCACGGCGTCCAGAACGACACCGACGTTGACGGCAGCAACGCCTTGATTGGCGACGGTAGCTCCAGCCAGTTCAACCAACTGCCCGCGCGTGAGAGCGGCTGCGGAAGGCAGGACGAACCATGTCTCGACGATGTCCGGCGTGAGACTGTCGTAGTCCGCCGCACTGAAGCTGCAACGGAAAAACTGGTAGGTTGCGGGACGAGTGCCAGTAGCAGTCACGCCAGTGAACTTCGAATCGAATGCCTGAACACTGGTATACGCCGTGCCAAGAATCGTGAGCAGGCCGCGCAAAACCGATTCATGAATCAGTTTCGTGCTCGTGCCCGCAAACGTGCCCGCGCCCGCTTCGTCCGTGAACGTCGACTCCCAGACGCAGTGGTAGTAGGTGATGCTCGTTGGGCGGTTGAGTGTGGCACCCGCGCTGATGTTGTACTCCGTGAACGCCGCCTCGAACCGCATCTCCCGCAGCGTGATAGCTACGCCCGTGAGCGTGACCGTGCCGCCAGTACAGGTGACGATGTTGCCAGCAACGGCCGTGACGCCGCCGAGCGCACCACGAATGTTGATGATCGGCGTCGAGATCGTGAACGTACCCGTTCCGCTTCCTGCGCTGACGAGGCGGAACGTACCCGTGACGTTGGCCGTGATATCGATGCGCGCGGAAGAGACTGTAAACGTAGATCCCGCGCCGATATTGGCGACAAAGGCTGTAAACGTAAACGTCCCACCGTTGTTCCATGCGTGAGTGAGTTGAGCGGACAAGACCACGACGGCTGTCCCTGCGGCGATGGTCGCAAGACCCGCACTCGGAGTAGATGCGCTGCTTCTACCTTCCGATACAGCGCCTGAAACGGTCCATGTTCCGACCGATACGGAAGCGCCAGTTACATTCGCAAAATTAAATGGATTTAATCCAGTGCAGTTCTGCCCCAAATACGTTCCGCTCGCCGTAACCGAAGGAGCACCTGTGTCCTGTACGGCAAAATTACGAATCACGACAAGGAAGGCGCTTCCACGACAAACTGTCACGATGCCGAAAGAGATCGTCCCGCTTACTTTTGCCAGCAGCGCGATACATGAACAGTTTGTTGGAGTGTTGAAGGTGAGTTGCTCACTGCCGCTGAGCGTGACTGACCCTGACATCGTGCTGCCCGTCACGACCACGGCGGCTAAACCGACTAGGTGGGCGTCAAGGGTTACTGTGGCGAGATTAATGGTGCTACCTGACGTAGCGAACGTCAGCGTCATCGTGACGATCCCCGTGAAGCTGTCGGCGTGCAGGAACGTGATGAAGTTCTGCTCGTCCTGAATTGGCAACGCAGCAAACCGCGTCCAGTCATTCTTTGAGCCGACAAAAACGTTCTGCACCCCAACGCAAGTCGCAGGCTTCGTGAACGTCAGCGTAGCCGCACCCGTAACCGAGAAAATAGCCACACGCCGGTACGCGGGAGTGAGCGGCGATGTGAGCGGTGGAGGCCCGCCCGGAATCGTGATGTCCATCGTGAATGAGAACATGGTCGTGCCGCCACCGACGCTCGCCACAGTCGCCGTGCCTTCCGCGTAAACGAGAGCACCCGAGAACTCGCCAACGACATCCACGTCAAGCTGCGAGAGTGTGATCGTGCCCGAGAGCGCCTCCACGACGGTGTACGGCAGATCCGCCGACGTGCTGTTGGGCACGCCGAAGTTCGTGCAGTATTTCTGCTCGTAGCCGATGAAACCCCTGCGCGAAGCGACCCTGCCTGCGAACTCGCACTTGTTCACGACGAGGCGACCGAGATCGGAGCCCGTCGTGAGCAGCACCGCGTAAATCGTCGCATCCCTCCGCGATACCGATGTGTCGTCCACCTGGAGGTAGCCGATGTTCGTCTTCTGCAGCCCATTCGTCACGAATCCGCTGCCGCCACGGATCCAGCAGAAGGAACCGCCCGTGACGTCGAGGCCTCCGCGAACGCGATGGCCGGCGAGGTCGAGCTCGAGATCCTTCGGGATCGCGGCACCGTCCGCGTCCTTGACGAGGGCGACTCGGGCGGTCTGGACCAGGGCGATGAGACTCTCAGCCACGAAATCCCACGGCTGGTCGAGCGTCAGGGTGGAGCCTGCCGAGGAGGCGACCCGGGCGCTGCGGCACACAAGGCCGTTCGACGGCGTCGGGTCCAGGTTGACGACGAAGAAGTCCTTGTAGAAGTTCGCCGGCTGCGAAAGTGCGGCGTCGATGATGAGGACGCCGGCAGTCGTTCCAGCCTGCGGAATCGCGGAGATGCTTTGGGAGGATTCGCCTGCGATAGCATCGGCCAGGGAGTTGTAGGTCGCGCCCGAGCCGCCGACCGCCACGGGGAGATCCACGCCGCCGCCCGTCGTGCGGCTACTTCCGCCGCTTCCGGCTCCTCCCCTGAAGATACTCGCGGCACCAAGGCGGTCCACCCGGTCGCGGAGGATCGCGAGTTCCTGGAAGAGGTCGTTCGCCAGCTGGTCATCCAGTTCCATGGCCTTTACGCCTCACGCCGTGTGGGTTCTCTTCGCGTCGGTCCAGTTCGAGCGGTCGAAGCGGTCGTCGCCGACCAAGCGCTTCACGGTGACGCCGTCCTGGCCCTTGCCCTTGATCTCCCGAAGCGTCAGGCCATCAATCGCCTCACAGCAGCACTCGCTGAAGTTGCAGGCGACAGCCTTGAGCTTGGAACCGTGAAAGATGCACCGGCAGATGCACGACTGGCAGAAGTTCGCGCCGTCGATGTCGGCATCCGAGAAATTCGCGCCGTCGACGCCAGCGATCTCGCTGCCGAGATCCGCGCCGTGGAAGTTGGCGCCCTTGAGCTTCGAGCCCACGAACCGCGTGCCCTTGCACGAACTGCCGTGCAGGTTGACGTTTTCGAGATCGAGACCCGAGCAGTCCACGCCGTCGAGATTTTTGCCGTGCAGGTTGACGGCGTTGTGGACTTCCTGCCCGTTCACGACACCGAGCGATCCCTGCGCCTTGGCTTCTTCGATGGCTTCCTCAACCATGGCGCGCGTCCAGTGCAGCGCCTCGCGCGCCTTCGACTTCGCTTCAGCGATGGCCCGCTCATCCTTCTCACGCAGGAAACGCTCGACGGCGCGCGGATTGATCTTGGCCGGATCGAGCTTCGAGCGGTCGATGGCTGACCAGTCGAGATTGCGCCAGTCGGTGGCGTTTGAGATCTCTTCGGGCTTCATGGATTTTGCTCCACTCCGAACTTGTAGTACCCTGTCGTCTTAAAGCCGCCGTTGAAACCGAGACCGAGGCCGCAGCCGAAAAGCGCGAGCGTCGGATCGATGCCGTGAGTGACTGAGCCAGTGTTCGCCCCGTTCGGCGTGGAAATATACCACTGAATCGTCGTCGGCGTCGGGAACCAGTACTCCAACCACGTCAGATGAGTAATGTCCGTACCGGGGAGAGCGATTCCGGTGTCCACCACGACCCGCGTGCCGCTGGCCGCGCGGTGTGTAAATTTCCAATTTGCAGCGCCGCCGATCGCCGTGTTGCCGATGAAACCCGCGTAGTCGCTGACGGTGGGCGTGATGGAGCGTCCGAAGTTGCCTGCCACCTGAATGTTCGCGTGCAGGAACCAAAACGCGCGATCTCCAGAAGCCGCGCCCGCCACGTCACCCGCAACGTCGTTCGCATCAAAAAGGCACGCGGCGCGTGGAAGAGCGTCTGGGCGACCGAACGTAGCGGCACTGGCGTTGCCGATGGAGATGCCGAAATTCCCGTCGACCGCGCCGCCGAGGTGTCCGTTCCATCGCCCTGCCGTCCGGATTTCCTCGGAGGGAGTACCGGAGAGCGCGACGGTCGGATCAGGATCGCACCCGAGGTTGATGACCGTGTAGTAGTTTCCGGCACCCGCGTCACCGCGACGGCGCGGCACCACGTCGTAGCGAACGCGCGTGGCCTGCGAGAGCGCGCGGAAGGGGACCACCACTCCCGTAGGAATCGGCGTGCGGGAGAGAACCGTACCAGCGGTGACGAGATCGCCGTTCGCAAGCGCCGTGTAGACCGGCGCTTGATTCGCCCCGCCCTTCGCGAGTACGTCGACCACATTTACCTCAACGACATTTCGGAGTAGGCTTTGCCCGCGATCGTCGCGCCCGCCGCTTCGAGCGCACGCCCGCCGTTCTGGCCCGGAAGGAACGCGCCCGCGATGTACTCGGTCAGCGTGACGAGATCCAAAGTCAGGTTGTCGCCCGCGACGACCGTGGCATCGACGGCGGCGAAGATGCGGCCTGACTTCACAATGTAGACCGGGACGCCGCCACCTCCCGCCGCCTCAAGCGAAGTCCCTTCGAGGATCGACGTGATGATGCAGGCGACAGCCTCCATCGGCGGCGTGCTCTGAATCGTCACTGGCTGACCCAACACGAGGGCCGCGTTCGCGGGCAGAACGTGGAAATCGTTGATGACTTCAGGCAGGAGCGGGTCCGGGATTCCCCGGATCACGCACTTCCACAGCCGATAGAGCGTCGGGCGCGTTCCGGTGCCGACGATGTCCGTCTGGAACGTCGTCTCGAACGCTTCGAGCGTGGAGAAGCTGGTCCCTAGGTAGGCGAAACTGCCGATGATGTGGCAGTTGCGGAAGCGAAGTGTGGCCGCCGTCCACGTGAGAGCACCTGCGCCAGAGCGATCAGTGAGCGTGGTCAGGAATGTGCAATTGTCGAATATGGTCGAGCTGGGTCCTGCCGTTACCGTACCAGTGGCTGCAACAACAACAAGGGCCAGATCCCAGAGGCAATTCGCAAACTGTATCGCCCCACTGGCTGTTACGGTACCCGTGGCATTCGATGCCTCAATCAGGTTGTTCGCAGCCGTGTGGCGCATATCTTTTGCCGTCAGACTGCCGCTAAAGACCGCCGTGCTGCCTGCACCAGTGGCCGCGCAAATGGTGAATGCGCCGGAAATGAATCCGCCGCTCACAGTTACTGCACCGGATACGGTGAACGTCCCGCCCGTTCCGGCGTGACGACAGATGCGAACCGAGTTCCCTGTGACGTTATTTGATAGGTGAAGCCGAATCGTCGCAGAACTCACAAGCCACGTGCCCCCCGACACCAGACTGGCCAGATCAGCCTGATATGAAGTCATCTTGATGGCGCTAAACGTGCCACTATGCGTGTAGCTGCCGACCGATACAGCAGCCACGAACAGGTAGAGATTGAAAGACCCAGACTGAGTAGTCACGGACCCGGTTATTGAAATAGTTGGAGCCCCCGCTGTCTGCGCTACTCCAAAAACAATCCCGAGATACGCACATTCCGTCGATACAGCCATCGAACTCGAAATCGCCCCGGTAAGTCCAACGCCAAGCCAGATGAAGGCAACGGTGTTCGTGATGTTATTTCCAATCGCGAAGAGGGTGCCGCCCGTGATTGTACAAGTTCCAGAGGCAGCCACAGTGCCGCTGACCGTTATGCCGAGTACGTTCGCGAAGATCAGCGAAACAAGGAATGACCGCCCCGTGAACGTCGGAGTACACGTCCCTGTGAAATCGTTCAATTCGATGAGCGAAGGAATCGTCGGCTTTACGAAACCTGCATCCTCCGAGCCCCCACCAAAACCGACGAAGGTAAATCCGAAGGAAGAACCGGACGTGAACGTTGTCGTGATCGACCCCGCACCCACGCACTTTAGCACACTGAACCGACGGGCTTTGAATTGCGAATTCGGCGTAAAGTCTTTCGGCGCACGGATGATCGACAGCGACGAGAAGTAGGCCGTCGCACCACCAATCGCACCGGTGCCTTCGGCGTAGAAAACTGTACCGCCAAGGATTGAATCGATCGCAATGTCAACGGCGGAGACTGTAATCGAGACTCCCGGAGGTGCTTCGACCCCGCGCCACGGAACGTCACTCGCGGCATCCGTCACACCGAGACCGTCACAGTCGATGATCGTCCATCCCATGAAGCCGCGACGGGCGGCAGCTTGCCCGCTGAGTGTCGAACGGCGAAGCTCACACCGCCCCAGATTGCTCCCGTTCGTCAACAGCAGCGCGTAGATCGTCGCGTCCCGGCGCGACACGTCGGCCTCGACTTGCAGGAACGCCGCGTTCGTCATCTGCAGCCCGTTCGTGATGAAGCCGCCACCACGAATCCAATGGAAGGCGCCGCCCGTGATGTCCACCTTGCCCTTGATCCGATGGCCCGACAGATTCAACTCGACCGACTGGGCGATGGCCACGTCTTCCTGCTGATCCTCCAAGAGCGCGATGCGCTTGGGATTGATCAGCGCGAACGTGCTCTCAGCGACGAAATCCCACGGCTCGTCGAGCGTCAACGTTTGAGTCGCACCCACGTAGCTCGACACTCTGGCTTTGCGGTAAACAAGCCCGTTCGACGGCGTGGAATCGGTGTTGACGACCCACCAGTCCTTGTAGAAGTCGTTGACCGCCGAGAGGGTGCCGGGACCGACGAGAACGCCTGCGGTGGTCCCCGCCTGCGGAACGAGTCCCGTGAGTTCAGTGTAAACGCCCGACTCTCCAGCCAGCGCATCGGCGATGGTCCAGTAGTAGCGGCCCGAACCGCCGACAACACCGGGAACGATGGGGACTCCACCTTTCCGGCGCGAAGCGTACTCAACAGGAACGACCATTTAAGCCCCACCGCCCGGATCACCCGGCAAGTCAGACCCGCCGCCATCCTCGCCGCATTCACCGCACCGCTCGCCGATGATCTGAGCACTGACGAGCGCAGTCTCCGAACCACCCGCGTTGGTGAGCGTGACGCGAACTTCATCACCGGCGCGGAGCGCGTACTCGGGCGGGAACGCGAACATATACGCCTGCCCATCGGCTGACGCCGCCACGGCGAGTGACAGCAACTCGACCACCACGTCGTAGGCAACGCCCAAGCCAGAGTCGATCGCGATTTTCAGTGTCTCCGTAGCAACCAGTGGAACGTCGAACGTCAGCGCCACCCAGCGCGGTTTCCAACCGACGGCAACCGCCGTCGTCAAACTGAGCGGGGCCAGAGCAAGATCCTGCGTGGTGGACTGACGGTAGATGCGACCGAGGCTCATACTGCCGCCGCCACCGCCGCCACCGCCGGAACCGTCATCCCCCAGGGCGCCTTCGGGCATCAGGTACGCGATGATCTGGAACGCCGCCTGGATGACGCCGCCGTTGACGAAACTGATCCGCATGAACTCGCCGTGGACCGGCAAGACGAGGAAGATAACCTGCTCGCCTGAAATCGGATCGGCCACCGACGCCTCGAAGTTCGTCTGGATGAACGTGGGGCCGCCGACGGGATTCGTGATGCTCTCGAAGATCCGCACGGTGCCGGCGACGTTGGCGCGGACCAGGATATGGACCGACCCGTAGCCTTTGCAGCGGAGGATATTCGAGTTGACGGTCGCGCCGATTCCGAGGAGCGTCTGAGCGATCACGAACGTCTCGGTCTTCTGACGGGACGCAATCACCATCGTCATGAGCGTTCACTCCCCGACTTGCGAGGAAGATCCTCGGTGGTCACCTGGTAAACATGAAGGTTGTCAAACGCTTTCATCACCGAGGGACGATTCGGAGCCTTCGCCGTGGTCGCCACGGAAGCAGCGAGGGATGCGGCATAGCAGCCGCCATGGAACACCGCCCGCGTACCGTCAGGCAGCAGCGCCGTCGGATCGGTGATGTAGCTTTCGAGGAAGGGGGAGAAGAACCCTTTGCATCCCGCGCACCAGAGCGCGTCGATCGGGCGGGCCTTCGCGCTTTTCGGGGGAACCGCGGTGGGGAGATCCATCTTCGTGGCCCCTGGACCCGATTCGAGCGGAACGGCCATGGATCACCTCTTTCACGGTTCTGTCGTAGTCGCGCCGGACGCCTCTTCGGCAGCGGCGCGTAGTTCTAGGAACCGACCAAGGCGTACCACGATGCGCGGCGGAACGGAAGAGGGTTTCGTGGCACCCTGCACAGCTTGGCTTCCGTTTTCTGTTGTCGCACACGTGTGCAACGGGTAGACTTCTAAACGACGCCCGCGAGTTCCGGGAGAGCGACCGAGGAGAAGGTCGAGGAAACAGGGGGCGTCCCGTGAAGCTCAACGCCGGCGACATCGTCAAGGTGGCGGCAGACAGCCTCAAAGGCGAGGCCACGCCCGCCATGCTCGTCCGTAACGGATTCCCGAACCGCTTCGTCGTCGTCAAGACGACGGTTCTTTCCGTGCGGGCGGATCCGCCGAAGGACGACGCCGCGAAGAAGAAAGAGGAAGAAGCACCAACCAAGGCCGACACCGAGATTCGCCGGCGGGTGGATGCCGTGGTACTGGCGGAATGCTGCTACCAGATCAAGGATCCCGAGACGGGCAAGCCGTTTTGCAACGCGCATCCCGTGGATCTCTTCGAGCTCATCGAACGGGATCCCGTGAACGCGACCATGGACGAGGAGCGCCCTGCGTGGGAACTCTCCGTCTCGAGTCCGCTCGGCCGCATCCTCCATCTGGGCCACTACCAGCGAACCCAGAAGAGTGAAGCCCTCATCCTGAAGCTGCCCATTCTCGGCCCCGTCTCCCTCGAGGGTCCGCTGGCGGGACTTATCGCGAAAAAACTGAAGGAGTTGCTTTAACCATGACGGACCCCGCCACGGAAACTGCCAAGCCCGTCTGTCCAGGTGTTTTCACGGACACCTCGGATCTCTGCGGAATCTGCCGGCAGCCTCGCGCGGTACACCAGTCATCGACCCCCGGTATCGTCGCTTCAGCGGTCAGAGTCGGTGCCGAGAAGCCGCAACGCACAGTCAATATCGAGGCGATGGTCGAAGAGGCGGCGAAGCACGCCCGCACCTACACCGTGATGTTCGTCTTCAAGAACGGCCTCGAGGGCTATCCGCTCGACATCGAGACAATCTCCGAGGAGACCCTCATGGCCATCGTGAAGGAAGTGACACACCTCACACTGGCGGAACGCGCGATCATCCTCAGCCCGGACAAGACGCAGGTCCTGCACGAGTACGATCCGAAGTTCTGCCGCAAGCTGGCGAACTCGCTCAAGGCGAAGATGTCGCAGATTGTGCTGCCTCCGGGGACGATGAAGATACTGAAGAGGTAGGCGCATGGCGAACGTCGTACAGAATCTCTGCTCCCTCTGCCGGAAGCAGCCAGGCGACCAATGGTCGGATTGGGGAAAGATCTGCTCCCTGTGCGCCACGCAGGCGCAAAAGGCGAATCTCAATCTCGCCCCCGACGAGATGGGCCGGCTTTTCGCCGCACCGCCCGAGCGCATGATGTGCTTCGTGGTGATGCAGGGCCCCAAGCGCTATCTCGTCACGCACGGCACGATCTGGGCGTTCCGTCAGCAGGCTGACGCGGAGAAGTTCCTCGAGTGGGCGCAGAAGCAGGACTACTGCAGGTCCGGCATCGAGAAGGTCGTGGAGATCCGCGCCCGCGAAGTCTTCGAGTGGGCCATGGCGTCCGGGACGCGACTGCAGTCGATCTACCAGGGGATGCCGCCTGTGGACAACCTCTTCGGGAATCCGCCGCGGCTCGAGGAACTGTGAAAACACCCCAACGCATCTGCAGTCACGGCCACACGGAGCCGCGCGTCATGAGCCTTCTCTGGAGGGTCCTGGTGGTAGCGGAGGATCTACTCAAGGAGCGCGACCAATCCAGCATGGAGCCTACGGCGCGGGCCACCCAGAAATTCGAGGCCATGAAAAAGGCCGTGAGTGACGTTCGTTCCCTTGGAAGGAGCAGCTGATATGTGCAAAGGGTGCTACAAGAAATGCTTCGCGGCAGGGACGCAGTTTCAGATCGTGCTCGATGACCGGGAGCCGCGCCTTGCGACGGCGGAAGAGATTTTCAACTGGGTGTCCGTCGAACGCCCCGTCGACATCCTCTCCGTGAACGGAGCGTTGAACGAGACGGAGTTCGCGCGGTCATGGAAGCGTGTCTCCTCCGTCTGGTCGAGTGGCAAGCCAGAGCCCACGGTCGAGATCCGCCACGCCTCCTTTGGGGCGATCCAGCACCTGCAGCTGACTCCAGACCATTTGGTCCGCACCTTGCGGCGCGGCGACGTGCAGGCGAAGGATGTCACTCCCGAGGACCAGCTGCTCACGCTGGTGCTGCGTGGACGGGATCGCGCTCCCCAGGCGGTGCCGTGGCAGGTGGGCAGGGTGGAGCCGTCCGCCCCCTCCACCGTCTTCGGGATCGAAGTCGCCCGTCTGGAGAAAGAAGGCGACATCTACATCGTGGCCAACGGCCTTTTGGCGGTGCCGATCCGGACGCTTGTGACTGTTCAGGAGAAGGCCGCCATATGAGCGCATCGCTCGTCACGACCACTTGCAGGGAGTGCGGGAAGGAGTTCTCCTGCCCGGCCAACCAGGCGCCGCGCCGGGAAGTCTGCGTTCCGCGGCATCCGAAGCTCGGTCGCCCGCGCTGCGCCTGCTGCGCCTGTGCGTGGGATCGCCGGCGCCGGCACGAGCCGAACGCCGACTACATGACGGGCGATGAGATCCAAGCTTTTCTTCTGGTGGCCAGGAAGATCTCAAACGGCTACTGCCTTGCCTTCCAGCTGGCCGTGAACGCGATGCTGCGACTCCACGAGCTCGTTACCGTGAAGGCCAGTCACCTCGAGCAGGGGGACGTCTGCCGCCTTACCGTGAACGGCGTCAAGATCGATCTCGATTGCGAGACGATCGAGCTTCTTTCCAAGATGAAGCCAACTCCTTCAGGCCGGCTGCTTCCCTATTCGAAACGCACTCTGCAGCGGGCTTTCCGCACCGCCGTCTCGAAGACTTCCGTCGATGACCGCCCTCTCTATGAGTACACGTTCAACGCGCTGCGGGCGACGGGCATCGCAATGCGGGTCGCGGCGATGAAGACCCCTGCGGATTTCGAAGTGGTGCGCCAAGCAGCGCGCCTCTTCTCCCCCGATGCCCTGACGCGCTATATGCCAAAGCCAAAAAAGGAAACGTCAACGCTGCTGAATCGGGTGAAGTTTCCGAAGCTGGCGAAGCTGGCAACGTGACGACTACCGTCTAATCCACTCGATGACGCCGACGTCAGCGCGTGTCCAGCCCATCTGGACTCTGACCTGATTCTTCCTGATGTGCCCGAAACAGGCGGGTACACAGATCCTGATCACGGGACCTTCGGCGGAGAAGTACGTCTCTCGAGCAGCGAAGCGGCGGCCAGCGGCATCAACGAGCACTTCGACGGCGCCTGAGTACATATCACGTATCATTCACGACCTTGGAGCGCCTCGAACGCATCGCGTAGCTCCTGCGGGCCGTGTGCTCCAGGGTAGTTATGTTTCCGCGCAAGATCGTCGAAGCGGTCGATGGTCTTCGCCAGCTTGAGTTCGCGTTGCTCCGCTTGGACGACAGCGGCCTCCGCGTCGTTGGCTCTAAGGCGCTGACCCGACGCCTCAGCCCTGAAATGCTCCCGCGCCCCTTCGTACTCTCCGCACGTCGGGCAGTACGTGCCCTTTGGGATGCGGTCGCCAGAGCCGTACGCTTGATGGCCTGCCTCCGCATCCGTGGCCCGCTTCTCGGCGGCGGCGAGCGCCTCGGCAGTTTGCGCCGCCATCGACTCAATGAGCAGCAGGGCCTCGGTTGCGCGAGCTTTCCATCCGTCACGGTCGGCATCGACTTGGTCCTTGAGTTTTTTGATGTCGCTTTCGCGGCCTTCTGCTGAGACGAGTTTGGCGCGGAGGGCGTCCATGCACTGGTGCTGATAGGCGTGCATATCCAGTTCGGGAGAGAATGTCGCCCTGCTTTCGCCGCTGACGATCTCGCAATCGCACGCTCCGCACTTCATCTTTGCCTCCGTAGGTGACTAATTCGGACACTCACAGGCCGCGAACTCCCGCAGGCACCAGAGACAGATCACTGCCCCGAGCAATTGAGGGTCATGCAGCTCGCGCACGGCCTGCCTGATCTCCCTGCGCTCCTTGTCCGTCGTCGCCTTGCTGAGCGCGTCGGCGTAGATCGCCAGCGCTTCGCGCTCTTCATCGGTCATGTTGTCGGCTGTCATCTCCCTGCCCTTCTACGCCATCAAACGAGACTGCCGACCCGCCTCCGCACCTACCCTGTCCTTCACCGCTTCCGTGCGGGCCACTACGAGAAGCAGCCGGACAGTTCGGCCGACCCCCGACTCGGGAATTCGTGGGCCGTTCAACGGAGTACCGGCCAGCCACCGGCAGACACGTCGGGGCGCTGCACCCCGCGATCCTCGGCAGCCTCGTTCGATGGCGTCGATCATCTGATCTCCGAACGAATCGCGTCCGCAATCTCGCGGGCGATGCAGTCCTCAACCTTCGTCCCAGCAAGCGCGCCCTTCGCCAAAGTGATCTTCGCGCACCGCTCGCGCTCGGCCTTCTCGACGCGCTCCATCGCCCGATACACGTCCTTGTGGTCATCGCAAAGAGACTTCGGGGGAGCGCAAACGGGGAGACCAGGGCAACTGGCAAGCGCTGGCATGAGCATGACGATCTTGTCGTTCTCGTACATCGTTTACCTCGTAACTGGGTCGCCTATCCGCGCCCGTCGTTGTGACAGTCCACGCACCCACGACCCCCAACGGTCGAGGGCCGCGCCTTGGTCTTGTCTCCACGCTCGCCGTACTCTCGTCCGCAAAAGTAGCACGCCTTGATCTCGCGGCAGAAGCAGACGAAGTCGTGCTCTATCTCCTCGATCCAATCTGAGCGACAGACCTCACAGAGCTGTTTGGTATTGTCGCCGACAGCTATGGTCTCGACGCTTTCGGTACTGCCGCATCGTTCGCAGTTCATCGCGTCACTACCGTGAGGCGACATCTCCGCCCGCTGTACCGGCTTTGCACATCGGACAAGGCTTTGGCGTCATCACTTCACCCAAGCAGAGCAGCGTCATTATGAGATCGAGCCCCTTCCAGTCGATCCACGGCGTTTCTGCGCCATCGTTGGCGACCTGACCACAACCCTTGCACTTCGGGCACCAAATCTCCCCGACGTGGCTCATTCACCTACCCTCAACGTCACGCTTCGTCTTCCAAACGCGCCGATACCTTCGGCTCCCAATCCACGTCGCACCACACAACTTTCCACTCCGTCTCCGACTTCTTCCTGACGTAAACCGACCCGCCCTGCGCCCAGTCGTCGGTGTTGTCACGCACCCAGTCACACATCACGATTCGTGCCGCCTCCGTGTGGTCGTCGGCCTCGACCTCGTCGGGGAACTCGCTGGTCGGCTCTATTGCTACCAGATATTTTTCCATGTGATATCGACCTCTAGAATCACGTCTTAGTCGTCCAGCGGACTTGATTCATGCCGTTTCAGCCCGGCTTCGAGCCCACGGTTCACATCCGTCCGCTT
>Ga0214473_10000191_pt1 | contig 85833 bp, 75 predicted proteins | sample RVTome_7_FD_203509 | JGI IMG/M metagenome (GOLD analysis project Ga0214473, IMG submission 203509) | Soil microbial communities from uranium-contaminated site in the Upper Colorado River Basin, Wyoming, United States - RVT98D197 | ecosystem: Environmental > Terrestrial > Soil > Contaminated >... | reverse complement strand
TGATTTTGGTCAAGATTGCTATGAGAAGCAATACCAAGACCGTGTCCTAAAAAGTCTTAAAAAGCGAGCGCGGGAGATGGGGCTTGAGTTAATAAATGCCCAGACAGGAGAGTTGGTTTCTTAGCAGGCTTGACATTCACATAGCAGCGGAGCGAAGCAATCTGACCGTATTTTGGTCATCCCGAGCGAACGCGAAGGATCTCAAACGAGATTGCCACGGGCTTCGCCCTCGCAACGACCTTTCAGGTCGGATCGCCGTGTCGGCCTGAGGCCTCCTCCTGCCTGCCGGCAGGCAGGGCGCGATGACGAAACAGGACACTCTTGGACTTTGTCAACAGTCCCTGTTGCCCGTGGGCTGTTGGCTCGTAACATGCAGAGCGTAGCCGGTGTCTTCATTCTCGATTGTGTCGCGAATCGACTCTTTTAGCTCTTCCTCGGTGGTGTCGCTGCCAATCAACTTTTTAAGAGATGAACCGTTTACGGTCAAGATTTGTTCCCATAAGCCGTGCGGTGCAAGAACCTCCTTTAACTTGTTCACATTGTAGCTTTGCACGACTCTTTTGTTACGCAGAATTGTTCCTTTCTGAGCGTTTAGGGAATTGATGTTATGTCTCTCACAGTGAGCATGGATAATATTTTGCAGCTCGCTCAGTCTTAGATCGAACTCCTGAAGCTTCTCTTTGATTGAAATGAATTCATTGACAGCTTGTTCAATCTCGAAAGACGCATCCAAAGATCGTCCGGCTGAGATCTTATTTTCTTCCTGCCTTTTTGCCGGTCTGACATCATGCTTACAATAAGAGCAGTGTGCTTGAAAATCGCACCAAGGACAAAGCGGATTTTTCCTTGCTTGAAATTTTTGTGCCGAAATATCCTCGTGAACTTTCCTGATTATGGCCTTTGTTTTTCTGACGTCGTTATCGGTTCTCTTTGTGCTTATTTTTTCATCCAGAATCAGGAAATACAGACTTAATTTCTCGGGTGTAATTCCCCATACTTCCTTGCATGCGAGATGGTAAATGGATAGTTGCAGATCGCTTTCGATTTTTGATTTTGGAGGAAGCTTTCGGTTGGTTTTATAATCGATGATTTCGTAGCTGCCATCCGGCAGTTTGTCAACTCTGTCAATGATGCCGGTTAGGGTGCAAACATTTAGATCGATCTCGAATTTATGCTCCAGAGCAATAGGAACTTGAAAGTCCCCGATATTTCTATGGTAAAATGTAGTGAGTATCTCTTCTGCGTGCTTGAAGTATGTTTGCTCTTCCGATTGATCTTGATAGCCCTCTGATTCCCAAGCGTCGGCAAGATATTTTAAGAGTTCTTCCAGCGAGCAAGGCTTGGGGTGAGGAACGTCGTAGAAACAAGCCAAGGCTGCATGCACGCTGCTTCCAAAGCTCAGCTGAGGCGTCCTTTTGGTTGGCAGCCTATCAATATACCGGAACTTGTAAGCAAGCGGGCAATTCTGATAAGTTGAAATTGAGGAGTAGCTGAGCCTCATGATCTCTCCTAATTTGGGACGATAAGAGTGCAGCTAATTAAGGTGGAGCATCGTTCCATGGTCATTCTGAGGCAGGCCGAAGAATCTCTGAACAAGATCCTTTGTCACTTTTCTTCTCAGGACACAAGAGGATATATGACCCACCTTCATTCATTAGGGTGAGGTTATCATACCTAGGTGCGCTTTTCAATATCTAGAGATATTTTTGAAGAAGCTACAACATGTTGTGCCTGCCCAATCGGCTAACCATAGGCGAGAATGATTAAGATACTCTTACGACTCACATTATTATTAGCCCTTTTTTCGCTTCCGCCCTCTAGGCTTGGCCAAGCAGTTGAAGCGCAGCCACAATGGAAAAGGCTGGAATCTAAGAACTTTATCGTTTTTTATGAGAATACATCCGAGGGACGCAAGATCCTAAGAGAAGCCAAAGCTGCATATCCAAGGATCACGTCCGAGTTTAATTACTATCCGCTCGCCAAAACAAGCATCTACGTCTATCACAGCCATTCACTTTTTCTTGCCAAAAGTCCCGCGGGCATAACCAGAGCCTATTCTCAGCCCTTCATGAGCAAAGTCTTTATTTCGGCGACGCAGAAATCCATCGAGCCTGCCGTGGCTCACGAGATTACCCATATTGTTTTTCTTCAGAGCTTGCCCGATCCATCAACGGTACCTTTTTGGTTTGTCGAGGGAATAGCGGTTTACGAATCCGAGCCTAACCAAGAGTCGGCCGACATAGAAGCTTATGCTCTGCAGGGGAAGGCACACTCGATATTTGATCTTTCGAAAGAAAATCCTGAAGGGCGAGAGGAGGAGCAGAAAGTCGCGGCTGAAGGATATGTGATAGTGAATTTTATTGTTGATGAATATGGCAGGGATGGCCTCAGCCGTTTGATTCAGAACCTTCAAAAGGGCTTCGGCTTCTCAATTGCTTTGCGGAAGAGCCTCGGGGCTTCAGAGGGGGAAATTGATAGGGCCTGGTACAAATATGCTTCGGTCCACTCAAGGCGAGTCTACATTCAGAATCTTAGATATTTGGGTTTTTTGATTTTGGGGCTCCTGGTTGTGGTTGCGTCTGGCGTCTGGATTGGGAAGAGAAGGCGAGAGCTGAGGGAACTTGAGGAAGAAGAGGCAGAAGAAAGCCTTGATCAAGAAGATATGCCTGTCTGAAAGCTTCTCGCACTGCCGTTCTTGTCCGTCAAGTAGGGCATGTTCCCTGAACGTGTCTGCCCTGCATGATGATCAGCTTCTATTGAAACAGCTGTTTATTAGTTTCTTCGAACTTTCGCAAGGACTCCGTGGAGTGAGCCGCATCGGTATTCGCCTCGTCCAGATACTTCTTGGGAAGCGCAAACTTCTCTGCATCAGTCTCAAGGTTCAATTCGGAGACAGTTAGACCGGATTCCTTTTGCGCAAGATATATTTTATTAAGGGCCTGCAGTAAGTACATTTTGCTTTCCTTGAGTTCCTTTGACGCCGGAGAGAGTTTCTTAGTGCTTTCAATGATTGCGCTGGTCTTCTTCAAATCGATATCTGCGCTCCACATTTCGACATTAGTATCATTAAGCTCCTTATAGCACTTAAGCTCAGCTTTTATGTCTTGAACCTGACCACGATACGTCTTTTGGACCAGGTAATTGCGGCCCAACACAAAAGCAGCTGCAATAATTATCAGTATGAAAAGCGTTAGAAAGAAATACTGAAATAATCCCTTGCCGGTTGTGCTCATCGAAAAATCTCCTTTTTGAAGTATTTTGTTTCTGTCCCTATTTATTCTTAGTCTACCGGGAAATCCCTTTTACGTCGCTCCAAATTGTTGCTTTTCTGAGCGCGATTGAGAATTTGCCAAAGACTGCGGCAAAAGAAATAGACCAGCCAGGAAGACTGGTCTATCAACAAAAAGCCTGGCGGCGTCCTACTCTCCCACTCCGTTGCCAGAGCAGTACCATCGGCGCTGGAGGGCTTAACTTCCGTGTTCGGAAAGGGAACGGGTGTTTCCCCTCCGCCATGGCCACCAGAAACTTTGTTACTATTCGCTATCTTTACTTATTATAAAGGAATTTTCACTCATTTCAAGTTATTTATCGTTTTCAGAAGCATCCTTTCCTGGTTGCCATTTATTTTTGCCGGTATCTTGACCTATGTCAGCGGGAAGCAATTCACCACCATTTGCTTGCTAAAACCGCCCATAGACAATAATTTATCAGTTCTCTATATATCACCCAGTAAGACTAGGTAGGATTTTGCAAACCCTTTAGCGAATCATGAAAGGATCATGAGGTAGTTGCGGGGGATTTGATTTTGCCTACTTGCCTGCACTGATCCATTGAGCATTTTTTGATCACATACTCTACTAAAATAAAACAAACGCTTATTCAACTCAACGAAGCAAATCTAACAGGACAAAACACAGAAGGAGCATCTAATGTCTCATAGCCTAGACATCAACACTCTGGAGAATTGGCTGTGGGAAGCAGCTTGTAAGATCAGGGGGGAGATTGATGCGCCCAAGTATAAGGACTACATTCTCCCGCTTATCTTTATCAAAAGACTTTCTGACGTCTTTGAAGATGAACTGACCAACCTGGCCAAAAATTACGGAAGCAAGGACATAGCCGAGCAGGTGCTCAAGGAAGATCACGGTCTTGCCCGGTTTTACCTTCCCAAAGAAGCACGTTGGGAAAGCATTGCTCTTCAGACAACCAACGTCGGCGAATACCTGACGGATGCAGTTCGCGCTATCGCCCGGGAAAATCCAAAGCTTCAGGGTGTAGTGGACATGGTGGACTTTAACGCTACTGCAGCCGGCCAGCGAATGATAAGCGATGACAAGATCAGACTTCTCATAGATGTCCTGGGTAGACACCGGTTGGGTCTGGAAGATGTTGAGCCGGACATACTTGGCCGGGCTTATGAATATCTCTTGAGGAAATTTGCTGAAGGTTCAGGCCAAAGTGCGGGAGAGTTCTATACTCCAAGAGAAGTGGCAATCCTCATGTCTCATATCCTGGACCCCGAGCCAAATCAATGGGTCTACGATCCCTGTTGCGGCTCAGGAGGTCTCTTGATCAAGTGTTATCTCAGATTCAAGGAAAAATACCATTCTGATCACGCTATTGCGCCCCTCAAGTTCTACGGTCAGGAGCTACTACATTCAACTTTTGCCATGGCTAGGATGAATGCCTTCATCCACGACATGGAAGCGGAGATGACCCTAGGTGACACGATGACAAGCCCCAGGTTCCTGAATGCTGACGGTTCACTGATGAAGTTCGACCTGGTGACAGCAAATCCCATGTGGAATCAAGATTTCACCCAAGATACCTACGAGAATGACACCTACGACCGGTTCGCCTTTGGCTACCCACCCTCCAACACGGCAGACTGGGGTTGGATTCAACACATGGTTAATTCTTTGGATGACAACGGGAAAATGGCGGTTGTCCTGGACACCGGCGCGGTCTCCAGGGGAAGCGGAAACGTCGGCAAGAACCGTGAGCGTGACATCAGAAAAGAATTTGTGGAAAAAGACCTGGTCGAAGCAGTTGTTCTCCTACCTGAGAACCTTTTCTATAACACTACTGCACCTGGAATAATCTTAGTGATCAATAAGGGCAAAACAAGAGAGAACGAGATACTGCTGATCAATGCTTCCAACCTATTCAAAAAGGGTAGGCCTAAGAACTACCTGCCCGATGAGAGCATGATCCAAATCGCGGAGCTATATCTAAATTGGCAAGAGGAAGAAGGAATCAGCAAGGTCATTTCCAGGGAAGAAACGGCAAAGAATGACTACAATCTCAGCCCGTCTCGTTACATGACGCAAGACGGGGAAGACGACACCTTACCCCTCGAAGATGCCGTGGTCCTACTGCAAGAGGCAGAAGAAGAACGAAGAGAGGCCGATGATAAGTTGAAGCAAATACTTCTTGATCTGGGGCTGAAGCTATGAGCACAGGAATAAGAGAATCCCAGAATATTGAATTTAAGCTGGCTTGGAGAGATGAATATCTAAAAACAATCTGCGCTTTTGCCAATACCGGCGGGGGTACCTTGCTTATCGGAATGGATGACAAAGGAAAAGCATTGGGTGCAGAAAATGCCGAAAGGCTATTGGAAGACATCCCCAATAAGATCAAGAACAAACTCGGCGTTACACCATCTGTTGCCATAGAAAGCAGAGATGGAAAGAATATCATGAAAGTAGATATCAAATCTGCAAATATGCCGGTTTCCTATAACGGAAAATACTACCGAAGAAGCGGCAGCACTACTTCTGAACTGAACGGAAGCGAACTCACCCATTTTCTTTTGGACAAGCTCGGCACGACTTGGGATTCCCTGCCCACAGAGATAAATCTAGCTGGAGCCGATGGTGTGATTGACAAAGATGCAGTTGAGCTATTTAAGAGCCTTACCAAGAAGAGAATCCCAGCGCTCTCTGAGACAGATTCAACGGAAAAAATCTTCAGAAACCTGGAACTGGTGACCGAGGACAACAAACTCACTAAGGCTGCTTTATTGTTATTTGGAAAAAATCCGCAAAGATATGTTAATGCCGCAAAAACAAGGGTTGGAAGATTTAGAGGGTCCGAGATCCTTGATACCGTCATAGCTGATGGCAGTCTTTTTCGCCAGGTAGAGGTAGCTACAGAGGCGGTAAAGAAACATCTAAGTGTCAGATTTGAGACCAGAGGTATCGCTAGGGAGGATATTTGGGATTACCCCCTGGATGCTGTCCGGGAAGCTGTCATAAATGCTGTTATCCATAAAGATTATCTGAGTACGGCGGAGATTCAGATCAAGATCTATGATGATAAGGCTCGGTTTTGGAACCCCGGCAATCTTCCTGAGGAATTGAGCCCGGAAGCTTTGAAAGAAGAGCATTCCTCCTATCCACGAAACCGCTTAATTGCCAATGCTTTTTACCTTGCCGGTTTGATTGAGCAATGGGGCTCTGGAACAAAAAGGATAGTTGATCTATGCAAGGAGCAAGAGTTACCGGAGCCCGAATACAAAGAAGAGCAGGGCGGGTTTGGTATTTGGTTTTATAAGGATATTTACTCCGAAGAGAATTTAAGAAAAATGGAGTTAAGCGAGAGACAGATAAAAGCAGTCCTATATGTAAAAGATCATGGGAAAATTACCAATAAAGACTATCGTGAAATATCAGGAATCTCCAAGCCCACCACTACCCGGGATCTTGCCGATTTGGTGGATAAAAATATTCTGGGCATTAAAGGTAAAGGCAAAAGAGATATTCATTACATTCTTATTAAGCCAAAAATGAGCCAAAAATGAACTATATGAGCCAAAAAGAAGAGAAGCAGATCGCAAGATTGAGAAATCCTGAGAGGTCTCGAGGTGTGATTTTGAAAAGTACAGCCGCGACAGAAAACGGTTTCAAGATGACGGATCTGGGCCCACTGCCTGAAGAGTGGGGGGTTGTGAGGCTGAGTGATGTAGCGGAGTTCAGTAAGAAACCGCGAGCATTGAGCTTGGCCGACTCCGAGATGATTCCTTTTGTTCCAATGGAGCATATCCCCAATGACTCAACTTTCAGCGCCAAGTATGATTTCAGAAAGCCTCAAGAAATCCGCAGTGGCACGTTTTTCCATAAGGGAGACCTGCTCGTGGCAAAAATCACGCCGTGCTTTGAAAACGGAAAGCAAGGGATAGTGAACGAGTTGCCAACTGATTTTGGTTATGCGACTACAGAGGTTTGGCCTCTTCATGCCACCGACTCTGCCAGCATATTGTTCTTGTCATACTACTTGAAGATGAGAAGTGTCAGAGCCGAAATTGCTGGCAAAATGGAAGGCACCACTGGCCGGCAGCGTGTCCCAAAGCATGTTCTAGAGGTCCTCGAGATTCCTCTTCCTCCACTGTCTGAACAAAAAAAGATTGCGGGGGTGCTTTCGGGGGTGCAGGAGGCGAAGGAGAAGACTGAGGCGGTAATTCAGGCGGCAAAAGAGCTCAAGAAATCCTTGATGAAGCACCTTTTCACCTACGGCCCCGTCTCCATCAAAGAAGCCGAAAACGTCTCGCTCAAAGAGACAGAGATAGGATCAATGTCTAAAACATGGAACGTGGTCGAGTTCCGTGCATTGCTGCGTCAAGGCACTCAGAACGGTGTCTATAAGCCGCGGAAGCACTACGGCAAAGGTGTTCCTATTGTGGATATGAGGGATATTTTTGCATCTTCGATTTTGGCACCAGAGCGGCTCGAGCGCCTGGAATTGGGGACTTCCGACATGTGCAAGTACTCGTTGTGCGATGGCGATCTCCTGTTTGCGCGGCGTTCATTTAAGGCTGCGGGGTCTGGAAAATGTCAACTTGTTGAAACAACCAGCGAACCGACGGTCTTCTCCAGTTCGATAATCCGAGTGTCACCCGAGAAGGACCAAGTGATCTCTAAGTGTTACCTCTATTTCTTTTTGAGCCCAAGTGGTAGAAGAACAATGGGTAGAATCATAAGACATTTGGCAGTATCTGGAATAAGCGGGGGAGATCTAAGAACGCTCCCCGTGCCGCAGATTCCACTGGCAGAACAACGAATGATTAGCGAGGCCCTTTCTGCCATTGACCAAAAAATCGAAGCCGAGGAAAACAAAAAAAAAGCCCTTGAAGAACTGTTCAAAACTCTCCTGGAGAATCTCATGACTGCTAAGATTAGAGTCAAGGACCTGGAGGCCACGGCATGACTCAATATCTTGGGGGAGAGCAATCCGCCGTTCAAAAAAGACTAGTCGAATATGTAAGCGAAGCCTCTGGCGAATACACTACTTCGGACGGCGAAAAGAAAGTCGCCCACTGTGGCTGGGAGTACGTCAGTTCTGACGAGGCTCTCCAGCTTCGCGGCGGTAGAACAGGTTTCCTCTTCAAAGACCTCTTCGTCGACCAGATGCAAAAGCTCAATCCAGGTTTCATGAACAAAGAGCTTGCCGCTGAACTAGTCAAGAAACTGGAAAGAATCCCGCCAAATATTGAGGGCAACCTCACCGCTTGGGAATGTCTCAAAGGGTTGCGCACTGTCTTTGTTCCCGACGAAAAAAGGGAACTCAATGTGCGCTTCATCGATACGGATGATGTAGACAACAACACATTCCACGTGACCGATGAATTCGAATTCACCAACGGAAGCAAGACCATCAGACTGGATGTGGTCTTTCTCATCAACGGCGTTCCGGTGCTTTTTGTTGAGACCAAAGCCGCCCATAAAACCGAGGGTATCTCGGAAGCGCTTGACCAGGTCAAAAGATATCACAGGGAGTGTCCGGAGCTTTTGGCCATACTCCAGCTCTATGCTATCACCCATCTTATCAAGTACTACTACAGCGCAACGTGGAATACATCCGGCAAGTATCTCTTCAACTGGAGAGAGGAACTTGAGGGAGATTTTGAGACGCTCGTCAAGGCTTTCTCGGACAGGGAAAGAATCACAAAACTCATCACTGATTTTATCCTCTTTACCAGACAAGATGACGAGCTGAGGAAAGTTGTTTTGCGCCCGCATCAAATGAGAGCAATTGATAAGTTGGTGGCAAGAGCTGAAGATGCAGAGAAGAAGCGTGGGCTTATCTGGCACACGCAAGGCTCCGGCAAAACCTACACCATGATTGTCGCCGCTCAGCAGATCATGGAGGACCCCATTTTTGAAAATCCCACGGTGATCATGCTGGTTGACCGCAACGAGTTAGAAACTCAGCTGTTCGGGAATCTAGCATCGGCAGGTTTGGAGAATGTCGAAGTCGCTCGCAGCAAAAAACACCTTCGAGACCTCCTGAGAAATGACCGGCGCGGACTCATCGTTACCATGATTCACAAGTTTGACGACATGCCGGAGCAAATGAATCTCCGGAACAACATCTTTGTGTTGGTTGACGAAGCGCATAGAACAACAGGCGGAAAACTGGGCAATTACCTGATTGGCGCTTTGCCAAATGCGACTTACCTTGGCTTTACCGGAACCCCTGTCGATAAAACCTCGTACGGCAAAGGAACTTTTATCACCTTTGGAAAAGACGATCCGCCCAAAGGATATCTCGATAAATATTCCATTGCCGAATCAATCGAGGACAACACAACTGTTGCGCTTCATTACACACTTGCCCCTAATGAACTCCTGGTGGACAAGGAGACACTGGAAAAAGAATTCCTTGATCTCAAGGAAGCCGAGGGTGTGAGCGATATCGAAGAGCTCAACAAGGTATTGGAACGCGCAGTCAATCTAAGAAACATGCTCAAGACTAAAGAGAGAGTGGAAGCGGTTGCTGAGCACGTCGCAGATCATTATAGGACATACGTCGAGCCGATGGGATACAAAGCGTTTCTGGTTGCCGTGGACCGTGAGGCATGTGCTCTCTATAAGCAAGAGCTGGACATGCATCTTCCCAAAGAATATTCCGAAGTGGTCTATAGCGCCAACTACAGTGATCGCCCCTTGCTCGCTCAGTATCATCTTTCAGAAGAGAAGGAGAAGCAGGTCCGCAAAGCTTTTCGAAAGCCGGACGTTCTGCCCAAGATACTGATTGTGACTGAAAAGCTCTTGACCGGGTTTGACGCGCCCATCCTCTACTGCATGTACCTTGACAAGCCCATGAGAGACCACGTGCTTTTGCAGGCAATTGCGCGGGTAAATCGGCCTTATGAAGATGATTCGGGACGGAAGAAATCATCCGGCTTCGTCTTAGATTTTGTTGGGATTTTCGACAATCTGGAGAAGGCGCTGGCTTTTGACTCAAGCGATATTGAGGGCGTTATCAGGGATATTGAAATACTGAAGGAGCGCTTTGCTGAATTGATGGAGTCGGCGCGGGAGGAATATCTGTCTTTGCTTGAGGGGAAAGCTCCAGATAAAGCGGTTGAAGCGGTTCTTGAGTATTTCAGAGATGAACCAGTGCGTCATGAATACTACAAGTTCTTCAAGGAGCTGTCGGATATCTATGAGATTATTTCTCCTGATGCCTTCTTGCGCTCTTACCTTGAAGAATTCGAGATCTTAGCCAGAATCTACAGGATTATCAAGGAGGCCTATGAGCCTGGGATTCCGGTAGATAAGGAGTTCTTGAGAAAGACCGCTAAGCTGGTACAGAAACACACTCAGGTTGGTCCCATAGGAGCAGGGCTTGAAATCTACGAAATCAATGAGGATACCCTTCGGGTGCTCGAGAGGGACAAAGCAACCGATACCGAGAAGGTTTTTAACTTGCTCAAGAGCATCAGAAAACTAGTGGAAGAGGAGACAGGCCAGTCGCCCTACCTTGTCTCCATTGGCGAGAAAGCAGAATTGATCGCCGAGCAGTTCGAAAGACGACAGGAAGAAACCCAACGTATCTTAGAGGAACTAAAAGAGCTTATCAAAGAGATAAACAGTGCGGGGGAAGAGCAGGCGAAAAAAGATATGCCGGTTGAAGTATTCTCGGTCTACTATTTCTTGAGAAAACGCGGCCTCACCGACCCTGAAGGCATGGCAAACCAAATGCGCGGCGTATTTGAGAAATATCCTCACTGGAAGAAAAGCGAAGCCCACGAGCGTCAGGTTAAGCAAAGCCTAGTAGGTGTATTGCTCGGAGCCGGCATGAAAGATGTTGTCGAAGTAACGGAAATGGCTCGGAACATGATAAGAGCACTGAAAGGTGATTTGAGATGATGGAAACTGAGATTGGGGCGGCAGTTGGCCAAGATGAGCGCAGCCAGAAGCGGTCTCATGGGATGACGCCGGAGACCTTCAAGAACGAGGTGTATACCTGGGCTAAGGAAATCAGAGTCCAACCCAAAGAGGTTCACATACGGAGCATGAAAAGAAAGCTGGCGAGTTGTTCCAGCAAAGGCCGTCTCACATTCGATATTTCTCTGTTGCAGGAATGTAAAGATGTGCGAGACAAGGCCGTGGTACACGAGTTATTGCATTTGAAATATCCAAATCATGGGAAGATGTTTAGTGTGGTATTGCGGACATATGTGAGCAGAGGGAATAGGAAAAGAGTCACACTTTGTGCGGCCAAGAATGAGAAATAGGGAGCCAAGTTGATTGTTTTCCGCGCGAAGAGCCTGAAGAGAAGTTGAGCCTTCTCAACCAGCTGAGCCCTGTGACTGTGACTTCTTGTGCATTTTACTGGCGGGCCAATGAGCCGTTGGTCATGCTCAATCTAGAGAGCGAAACCGATGTGTTTTTTTGAGAAATGAAGCTGCAAAATCGGGCGCGACCAGGGTCAAAGAGCAGAACACCTTGAACCCTAAGGCCCACAGAACGGACCGCGCTGAGCGCATGCTTTTGAAAGGAGTCATAAATGGCCAAACCTGACAGATTCCGGTTTAGAAAGCTCGACAATATTGGTGCAGCGGCTGCCGAAGAAGACAAACGTTTCTTGCAAGGGTGTTTTGTTGACACTGGCGATCTTGAGATTCTCTCTGATTGTTCAGATCCACGAAGATTGATCTTGGGCAGAACGGGAACTGGAAAGACGGCGTTATTGGTAAAGCTAAATGAAACGCAAGAGAGAGTCATTGAGATCAAACCAGAAAGTCTTGCATTGTCGTACATTTCGAATTCAACTATCCTAAGCTTTTTTGCAGACCTGGGAGTCAATCTCAATATCTTTTATAAGTTGCTTTGGCGTCACGTTTTGACCGTTGAATTGTTAAAGCACCATTTCAAAATCTATAACGAAGAGTCAAAAAAGACATTTATTGCAAGGATAACAAGCCTTTTTAAGGACGACAAGCATAGAAAGGCTATTGAATATTTGGAAAAGTGGGGCAGAGAATTCTGGCAGGAGACGGAATATAGAATTCAAGAAGTTACGGAAAAATTGGAAAGCGATCTCAAAGCTTCAGTGCGTGCTGGTGTCCCCAAGGTCTCATTCGACATTGGCGCGGCACAAAAACTCACTGAAGAACAGAAACAGAAAGTAATACATAGGGCACAAGACGTGGTCAACAAGGTTCAAATTCGACAATTATCCGACATCATCGACTTAGTGGATGATGTTCTGGATGATCCCCAGCAGAGATACTACATAGTGATTGATCGCTTAGACGAAGACTGGGTTGAAGAAGAGCTGAGGCTTAGATTAATTCGGGCGCTCATTGAGACAATTAGGGATTTTAAGAAAGTCAGGCACGCAAAAGTCATTTCTGTGTTGCGATTGGATTTGCTCGACAGGGTTTTGAAGCTGACAAGAGCGCCAGGATTCCAGGAAGAGAAATATGAATCGATGTATCTTCACGTTGATTGGACAAGAAAAGAGCTCATTGAAGTTCTAGATTCTAGAATCGATTTTTTGATAAAGCAACGATACACGACGCAAAAGGTCACGCACAAAGATGTCCTCCCAAGACGAATGGAAAAGGGAGGGGCGGTTGATTTTATGCTCGAACGGACACTGATGCGACCTCGCGATGTCATACAATTCTTTAACTACTGCATACAACAGGCTGCCGGTCGGCCTGCGATCACGGTTCAAATGCTCAGAACAGCGGAAGGTGAGTATTCTCGAGCAAGATTGCGTTCGTTGGCGGATGAATGGTACGCTGATTATCCAAATTTGATGGACTTCACAGCAATACTGAAATCCAAGAAAAAACGTTTTTCCCTCAAGGAGATATCAAGAGAAGAGTGCGAAGATTTGTGCCTTGATTTTGTGATACAAGGCGCTGCTCAGCGGGATCTGTTGTCTGTCTTGGCCTCACAAGTTATCGATGACGCTCTTGGGCCGGAGGATTTCAAGAAGTCACTATTTCAAGTATTTTATCGCGTCGGGCTCGTGGAATTGAAGCTTGAGTCATTCGATCATTTCATAGGTGTAACATCTGGTAGAAGAAGCGTCTCGCCTGCAGAATTGACTGAAAACACAAAAGTTGCCATTCACCCCACTTTCTGGCGGGTTTTTGGCAGCAAGGCTAGTTAGTTCTGACAATGTGGAACTGGATGCCGTGAAAGCGTCGGGATAAACGAGCATGTCGAGCTAATGCAGGGCCTTGTTGAAAAGTTGTCCTAACCGTCGTGAGGTTTTTGAGCTGGAGGCATTGCGCGATTTGACGCTTGCTCGACATGAGGGGCAGCTTCTGACTTCCCAAAGTGACTCAAGACTCGTGTCCGAATATTAAGGTGCGGTCGTTATGATCAACAGCATGGTATGGAGCTTCGACAATGGCAATCGGTATATTCCGAGGAGCATTGGATGATTCGAAGAGATACGGACTACTTCTTTGTCCGTCATACACGTCCAAAAGGATTTTTTTCGCTGGGAAAGCCCGATGTCTATTGGTATTTAACGAACAAATCAGGCAAGGTGCTTTCTGCATACAAAGAAGCAGACTACCGTATTGTATATGAGCAGCAGCAATGGAGACCAGTAATGGTTGCAGTAGAGTCACCCGGTTTTAAGAAATGGTGGTTGTTTGAGGGAGAACTCTATTGGGAGAAAGAAGGTCTAGATGAAGAACAGGTCAAAGCACTAATAGTGGAAATGAAAGCGAAGAAGAAACGCAAAGTTGATAGGGCATTAGCATTTATTGAGCAAGGACACGCTGTTGCCGGCAACAAAAGAGAACCCATAGCGGAGCATGTAAGAATGGAAGTCTGGCAGCGAGATGGTGGATGTTGTGTCAAATGTGGAAGTCAGGAAAACCTGGAATTTGATCATGTAATTCCTCTTTCCAAGGGAGGAAGTAACACAGCTCGCAATCTTCAGCTTCTTTGTGAGCAATGTAACCGCTCAAAAGGTGCTTCATTGACATGAATTTGTGTTTCTTATGTTGACCTTTGGCATAACAGGCTTACCAATGAGAAAGTCAACTCATCTCAAAACACTATTGAAGGCATTATCCGAAAGAAAATCGTATGCTTTCGGGGCCTGGTCTTCACAATTGACAAAATGGATGGGGCAGAATGTAAAAATGGTTGAAGACTTTGAGGGCTAGAGTCCGTTGCTCAACAAATCTTGAATAACAATGGGAAATTGTCATCTTATTCAAGAAGACTTGAATAAGGTTTTCGAAATAGAGTTCGCAACTTTTGCGATTGTATGAAGGTGTTACTTCTTAGATCATTCTTCACAAAAACCATATGAATCACTTGTCTCCCTGCCGATAATAAGTTATATTTCTTATAAGTGCTAAAAAGCGCACTTTGGAGAAACCCAATGCAGTTCATTGAGTTTAAGCGATTACTGAAAGATTTCACCGTCTTTTCTCTAGATGATGTTAGAAGGGTTGATAGCTCTTTTCATCGTCGCAGGTTGAACGACTGGCAAGAGAAAGGCTATATCAAAAAGGTAATCAGGGGTTATTACATCTTTTCTGATTTAGAGATGAGCGAAAGCGTCCTCTTTGAAATAGCTAATCGGATTTACGCTCCTTCTTACATTTCTTTGGAAATGGTGCTTTCTTACTATCATCTAATACCGGAGAGCGTCTACGGCATTACTTCGGTTTCGACCCGCCGGACATATACTTTCAAAACACCAATTGCTGAATTCTCCTACCGGACCATAAAGCCGGCGCTTTTCTTTGGCTATGAGCTGGTAAAATATGACAACAAGGTTTACAAAATTGCCTCAGTTGAAAAAGCAATCCTTGATTATCTCTATCTTCATCCTGACATCAACACGCCTGATGACTTCGCTAGTCTTAGAATCGATAAGGATATGTTTTTCGATCAGGTCAACAAGGAAAAGATTGATCAATTCCTTGACCAATTTGCCCAAAAGACATTGACCAAGAGATTCCGCACTTTTTGGGAGTTTCTTGCTGCGAATAGGTAGGTCTTAGGAAATGCTTGATTTGAAACAGATTGAATCGTTCTATCCGGAAAAACTAAGAGCTTTCAAGAAGAATCTGTTGAGAGAGTATTTGCAGTACAAGATTTCGGAAATTATATATGACTCCGAGTTCGCAGAGAAGATCATCTTTATGGGTGGGACTGCGGCTAGGATGCTCCATGAAAACACCAGATTCTCCGAAGACTTGGATTTTGACAACATGGGACTGAGCCGCCGTGATTTTGAGCATTTGACGGCGCTTATTCAGCGCAGGTTGGAACGGGAAGGCTACACAGTCGAGATCAAGAATATCTTTCGGTCCGCCTACACCTGCAATATTAAAATCTCCGGCCTGCTCTTCGACTACGAACTGACCGGTTACCGGGCCGAGAAGATCCTTATCAAGATCAATGCCGAGCCTCAAAACGCCAACTATCAGCCTGAAAAGGTGATTTTAAATAAGTTTGATGTGTTCCTGCGGATAAACGTGGTTCCCGTTGACATCCTGTTGGCACAGAAAATATTTGCCATTTTTGGACGGCGACGCACAATGGGAAGAGATTTTTATGATGTCGTTTTTTTATTGGGCAAGACCAAACCAAATTTTGAATATTTGAAGATGAAGCTCGAGGTCAAAGATGAAGCTGATCTAAAGCAGCAGCTTATGGACAAATGTAAAACGCTTGATTTTGGGAAGCTTGCCAAGGATGTCGAACAGTTCCTCTTTGACCCGGCTGACTCTAAGAAAGTCCGCTACTTTTGCGATTACATAAAGGGTGTTTCTTTTTAGGGTGGTACTTTTGCCTTTGCGAGGGGAAAATGCTGGATGATTACCACGAATCAAGGCTAATCGAAGAAACCGCTATTAAGCTCAAAGGGCTAGTGCTCAAGCGGGAGAAGCTCGTTCTTGATTGGAGAAAGAGGCGGCAAGCAAGTGAAAGTAGCGAAGCGAGTGCCGTAGATTATGTTGACCGCTGCCTCCAGTTTTGCTATGATAAAAAAAACCTTTAAAGCCAGTCCAGAGAGGCTGGTAAGGAGAGACGGAGATAGATGAAGAATAAATGCTTTCCAGCAAAATATTGCGAGGAAAGCTTTTTTATGCAAAAAAACCGGAATCCTCTAGAGCGCAAAAAGGTTCGAAGGTGAAACGATGGAATTCAAACAAAAAGCTCAGGTAATGGATGAGAAGGCAATTAAGCGGGCAGTTACCAGAATTGCCCATGAGATCCTTGAGAGAAACAAAGGCGCGGAAAACCTCGTTTTGATTGGCATAAGGAACCGGGGAGTTTTCCTTGCCGACAGGCTGTCGAGTGAGATTTCCGAGATTGAAGAAGTGGTTCCTCCGGTTGGCATTTTGGATATTTCCTTCTACCGGGATGACATAGCAACACACCAAGTAGAAGTGTCGAGCACGGAGATACCTTTTGATGTAATGAATAAAGATGTAATTTTGGTTGATGATGTCCTATTTACCGGAAGGAGTGTCCGGGCTGCGATGGATGCAATCATGGATTTCGGTAGGCCGGCAAGTGTCCAACTGGCGGTTCTAATTGACAGGGGGCATCGGGAGCTGCCGATTCGCCCCGATTATGTGGGCAAAAATATACCTACGTCGCGCAGAGAGAAAGTTCAGGTAAAATTCGCAGAAGAAAAAGGCGCCGATTCCGTAGTTATTGGAGAATAGCGTTCCGAGTGCTTTGGCCCATCACAGGAGGTAGAAGTGCCAAAAAGTCTCCTCAGCATAAGCGATCTGGAGCCGGAGGATATTGACCTGATTTTCAAGACGGCAAAGTCCTTCAAAGAAGTGGCTTCGCGGGAGATAAAGAAAGTTCCCACCCTTCGGGGCAGGACAATTGTCAATTTGTTTCTGGAGCCGAGTACGCGCACTCGCACTTCTTTTGAGCTTGCCGCCAAGCGATTAAGCGCCGATGTCGTTAATATTTCCGCTAAATCAAGTGCAATAGCGAAGGGCGAGAGCCTAGAAGACACCGCCAAAACAATAGAGGCGATGAATGCTGACATTGTGGTTATAAGGCACCCTGCAGCGGGAGCCGCGTGTCTCCTGGACAAGCTAAGCAGTTTTGGTGTGATTAATGCGGGCGATGGCTCTCATGAGCACCCGACTCAAGCGCTGCTGGATATCTATACGATCCAGGAAAAACTTGCGAGGATTGAGGGACTGAAGATCGCAATAGTCGGTGATATCTCTCATAGCAGAGTTGCGCGGTCCAACATCTTGGCTTTTAATAAGATGGGAGCACAAGTTGTCCTTGTGGGTCCGCCGACTCTGATGCCGGCCAAGATAGAGCTGATGAATGTAGATGTAAGTTACGATTTTGACGGCGCAATTGAGGATGTTGATGTCATTTACCTCTTAAGGGTCCAATTAGAGAGGCAAACCGAAAGCTTTTTTCCTTCATTGCGCGAGTATTCAACTCTTTTTGGTCTCAATATGGACAGGTTGAAATCGACTAAGAAGGATATCCTTATCATGCATCCGGGACCGATGAATCGGGGGATTGAGATAACTTCCGACGTAGCTGATCTTCCTCAGACTGTTGTGAATGAGCAAGTAAAAAATGGAGTAGCCGTCAGGATGGCGATTTTGTATCATCTTTTGAGCGGAGGTGGAAGCGGAGGGTAATTGCGGGTTGGTTATCCTCGAAAACATATGTCCAAGTTGTGTATAAAAGGCGGCAGAGTAATTGACCCCGCAAATGCGATAGATTCCGTAATGGATGTTCTATTAGAGCGCGGAAAAGTGACCTTGGTTGAAAAGGAGATCAACTGCCAGGGCGTTCAGACACTTGACGCTTCCGGATTGATAGTCTCTCCCGGCCTGGTTGATATGCATGTCCATCTGCGTGAACCGGGGAGGGAGGATGAGGAGACCATTGTCTCGGGTACCAGAGCCGCAGCAAGAGGTGGTTTTACTTCCCTGGCCTGCATGCCCAATACAAATCCTGTTATTGATACGGCCTCAGTCGTTGAGATGATTCTGGAAAAGTCGGGAGAGGAAGGTATCGTAAATGTCTTTCCTGTAGCGGCTATTACAAAGGGACAAGACGGGGTGGAGCTTACCGAGATGAGTGACCTGGTAAAAGCCGGTGTTGTTGGTTTTTCCGATGACGGACAGTCCGTCATGAACGCGCGAATAATGAGAAGAGCTTTTGAGTATAACAAGATGTTTGAAAAACCTCTGATCCTACACGAAGAAGATGCAAATCTTTCGGCCGGGGGCCAAATAAACGAAGGTTACTATTCCACGATATTGGGTCTAAGGGGAGTACCGGCCGTCGCGGAAGAAGTCATGGTGGCAAGAGATTTGAACTTAGCCGAACTGACAAAGGGCCGAATACATATTACGCATATAAGCACAAGTGGTTCGGCAGATCTGGTCCGAGCGGCAAAAAAGAAAGGAATCCGGGTGACTTGTGATGTTACGCCTCATCACTTGACCTTAACAGATGAAGCATTGTCAAATTACGACACGAACTGCAAAGTAAATCCACCTTTGCGAACAAATGAAGACATAAGTGCCTTGAAAGAAGGTCTGAAGGACGGCACAATCGATGCCATTGCAAGTGACCATGCTCCCCACGCCCGTCATGAGAAGGAGAAGGAGTTCATATATGCTCCTTTTGGCCTAATTGGTCTTGAGACAACGCTCCCGCTTATCTTGACCAAACTTGTTGCGACTGATGACCTTTCCTTGCCTGAAGCAATTTCTAAACTGACGCACGAGCCGGCTCAAGTGTTGGGAGTCTCCAAGGGAACTCTATCAAAAGATGCGGATGCGGACATACTGATTTTTGAGTATCAAGCTAAGGTTAAGGTAGATATTGAGCAATTTGAATCAAAAAGCAGGAATTGCCCTTTCGATGGCTGGGAGCTGCAAGGAGCTGTGAAGTATGTATTTGTCGGGGGCAAAATGGTCGTGAAAGACGGAGAGGTTGTTTAGCAAATGTGCGACTCTGAATACGGGATACTTTGAGACAAATCATATTAGTCTAACAAAAAAGTAGTTGCCTGATTTACCCGCCTGCCATAGCTTGTCACGTGGACTTGCTATTTGCGGCGGTCAAGTTGAAACGGGCACAGCGGCGAGGCAAAAAGATTGCAGCGGCGGGCAGGTCAGGCATTTTGAAGCTCCATGAATGGAGCAACTACGCTCATTTCTTGGCGTTTTCGAGAGTCTACAAAGGTATGGAAAGCCACTAATTGCAGGTGATGTGAATTGCGAAAGAAAGCGATTTTGGGTTTAGAAGACGGGATGATTTTTGAGGGCACAAGCTTTGGCGCAACCGGTGAGACTCAAGGTGAGGTTGTCTTCAATACCAGCATGACCGGGTATCAAGAAATTTTGACCGACCCATCCTACGCAGGGCAAATTGTCACAATGACGTATCCGCAGATTGGAAATTATGGGATAAACTCCGAGGATTATGAATCCCGCGGACCTTTTGTTGAAGGTCTTGTTGTTAAAGAGTGCTCAAAGTTCTACAGCAATTGGCGTGCCGAGGAGTCCTTGGAGAGTTTCTTATCCAAATACGGAGTGGTCGGCATCGAGAATATTGACACTCGAGCTCTCACCAAGCACATACGCAGTGCCGGAGCCATGAGAGGTGTTATTTCGACCTTAGAATTGGATCATCAGCGTTTGGTTGAAAAGGCAAAAGCTTGTCCGAGCTTAGTAGGCCGGGATTTGGTGAAAAACGTGACCGTTGATCGCTCGTACGTGTGGTGGGAATCCAAACGCGTTATGCGGTTCAATGTCGTCGCCTTTGACTACGGTATCAAAAGGAACATCCTAAGATGTCTCGAATCAGCGGGCTGCAAAGTCATTGTTGTGCCGGCAAGCACCACAACTGAAGAGGTTCTTTCGCTCAATCCCGACGGGATTTTCCTAGCGAATGGTCCGGGCGATCCGGCTGCAGTTCCGTATGCTTTCAAGACAGTGGGGCAGTTGCTCGGCAAGAAGCCGATTTTTGGTATTTGTCTAGGTCACCAGCTCCTAGCTTTAGCGATAGGCGGGAAGACCTACAAGCTGAAGTTTGGACATCGAGGGGGAAATCAGCCGGTGAAGAACTTGCTTACCGGTCAGGTTGAAATTACCGCCCAAAATCATGGTTTTGCCGCTGATTTTGCTTCCTTGGAGATAGAGGAAAGAAAGTGGCAAGTCGGCAGCAGTTTGGCGATAGGAGGATGGCCGGGTAAGAGTAAATTCGGAAACATAGAGGTCACGCACATAAATCTAAACGACGGCACAATAGAAGGACTCCGGTGCCTGGAGGTTCCGGCTTTTTCCGTACAATACCATCCGGAGGCTTCTCCCGGTCCGCATGACGCCCGATATCTTTTCAACGATTTTATTAAACTGATGGAGGAAAATCAGTTGGCGGAGGTATCCGGTTTACCGCAAGATCAAGGCCTAAAGTGTGACGAGACTGTAACAGAGTGAGAATTTGACAAGGAGCAAAGATTAATGCCACGGCGAGATGACATTAAGAAAATTTTGATAATCGGCTCTGGCCCGATCATCATTGGCCAGGCCTGTGAATTTGATTATTCCGGCACTCAGGCCTGCAAGGTTTTGAGAGAGGATGGCTTTGAGATAGTCCTGGTTAATAGTAATCCTGCGACAATCATGACTGATCCCGAGTTTGCCGACCGGACCTACATTGAGCCTATCACGCCTGAAATTGTCGAGAAGATCATCGAAGTCGAGCGGCCGGATGCACTCCTTCCCACATTGGGTGGCCAAACCGGTCTTAACACCGCAGTGGCGGTTGCAGAGAGCGGAGTCTTGGATAAATATGGTGTTGAGCTAATCGGAGCCAAGCTTGAGGTCATAAAAAAGGCTGAGGATAGAAGCCTGTTCAAAAAAGCCATGAACGACATTGGTTTGGATCTTCCAAAAAGCGGCTTTGCATATAGCTTAAGTGAAGCCTTAGAAGTTTTTAAGGAGATTGGCTTCCCGGCTGTTATCAGACCAAGCTTCACACTTGGTGGAACCGGCGGAGGCATTGCTTTCAACATCGAGGAGTTCAGAAATATTGTCTCGTCCGGCTTAATGCTCAGTCCGATAAGTGAGATTCTAATCGAGGAGTCGGTTATTGGCTGGAAGGAATATGAGCTGGAAGTAATGAGGGATCTGAAGGACAATGTGGTGATTGTCTGTCCCATCGAGAATTTCGATCCGATGGGCATCCACACCGGCGACAGCATTACGGTAGCTCCGGCCCAGACATTGACCGACAAAGAATATCAAAGGTTGCGGAATGCCTCTATTGATATTATGAAAGAAATAGGGGTTGAGACCGGGGGATCCAACATTCAGTTTGCAGTGAACCCTGAGACCGGCAGGCTGGTCGTAATTGAGATGAACCCGCGCGTTTCCAGGAGCTCCGCGCTTGCCTCTAAAGCCACAGGTTTTCCGATTGCAAAAATAGCCGCTAAATTGGCAGTTGGATATGGTTTGGACGAAATTCCGAACGATATCACTAAAGAAACTCCCGCGTCATTTGAACCTACCATCGACTACGTTGTGGTGAAAATCCCTCGATGGGCCTTTGAGAAGTTTCCTGAAGCAAACTCCGAATTGACGACGAGGATGAAGTCGGTCGGCGAGGCCATGGCGATTGGGCGAACTTTCAAAGAAGCTCTTCAAAAGGCTATACGCTCATTGGAGATCGACCGGTATGGCTTAGGTGCCGACGGAAAAGACGAGATCAACGAAGACTTGATTGAGCAAAAACTATCCGTTCCCAACGAAAGCCGCATCTTTTATATAAAACATGCCCTTCAAAACGGCATGACCATGGATCGTATCTTTGACCTAACAAAGATAGACAGATGGTTCATCTTTCAAATCAAAGAAATTGTTGAGCTGGAAGATGAACTTCGCGGCCATACGTTAAAGTCTGTCAGTTCCGAGCTACTGAGAAGAGTGAAGGAGTTTGGTTTCTCGGATGTGCAGATTGCGCAAATTTTGGGTTCTTCGGAAAGCGCGGTCAGGGAAAGGCGGAGGGCATCTAAAATAATCCCCACGTTCAAGACCGTTGATACCTGCGCTGCTGAATTTGAAGCCCAGACTCCCTACTACTACTCTACATATGAAGTTGAGGGTGAGGTAAGGTCTACCAGTAAGCCGAAGATTCTCATCCTCGGCAGTGGTCCCAATAGGATCGGCCAGGGCATTGAGTTTGATTTCTGTTGTGTTCACGCCTCTTTTGCCTTAAAAGAGGAAGGCTACGAGACCATCATGTTAAATTGCAATCCCGAGACGGTAAGTACGGACTACGACACTTCGGACCGGCTGTATTTCGAGCCGCTTACCTTCGAGGATGCCATGAATGTTATTGAAACAGAGCGTCCTGAGGGTGTCATCGTGCAGTTCGGAGGTCAAACCCCACTGAAACTAGCGGTTCCGCTTGAGAAAGCGGGCATAAATATTCTTGGCACTTCGCCCGATAGCATCGATCTTGCAGAGGATAGAAAAAGGTTCGGCGGGCTCCTCGAGAGATTAAAAATAAACAGACCGCCATTCGGAACTGCAACCTCGGCCAAGGAAGCCATACAGATCGCAAAGAAGATAGGTTTCCCCCTGTTGGTGCGGCCCTCCTATGTTCTGGGAGGCCGGGCGATGGAGATTGTCTACAGTGATGAGATGTTGGAAAAATACATGCTTTCCGCGGTCAAGGCTTCTCCCGAGCACCCAATCCTTATCGACAAATTTCTTGAAGGGGCGATAGAAATAGATGTTGATGCCGTCTCCGACGGTGAGGATGTTATGATCGGCGCCATAATGGAGCATATAGAGGAAGCCGGGATTCATTCCGGAGACAGCGCTTGTTCGATACCTTCTTTTTCCTTGGACGAAGATCACATAGAAAAAATCAAAGATTATACGAAGAAACTCGCAAAGGCGCTCCGGGTGGTCGGGCTCATAAACATCCAATATGCGGTCAGAAACGGCGAGGTTTTCGTTTTGGAGGTCAATCCGAGAGCGTCCAGAACAATCCCTTTTGTGAGCAAGTCGACGGGTATTCCTTTTGCAAAATTGGCGGCCAAGGTGATGGCGGGAGGAAAGTTGAGTGAAATGGGCTTTGAGGAATCCCTGAAGCCGTCACACATCGCTATAAAAGAGGCTGTTCTTCCATTTAACAGGTTCCCGGAAGTTGATACTGTTCTGGGCCCGGAAATGAAGTCGACAGGCGAAGTAATGGGAATCGGTGCAACCTTCGGTCTTTCTTTTGCAAAAGCGCAACTGGCGGCCGGCCAAGGCTTGCCGGCCAAAGGCAAGGTCTTTGTCAGTGTCTGCGACAGAGATAAAAAAGCCATAACGAGTATTGCCAAAAACCTGGCGGTGATGGGCTTGGAAATCGTTGCTACCAGGGGAACGGCCGAGGCTTTGCTAAAAAGCGGAATCGACGTTCAACAGATTTTGAAAATCAAAGAAGGCCGGCCAAATGTGGTTGACCTAATTAAAAGCAATCAAATTGACTTGATCATAAATACTCCTTGGGGCAAAGGACCTCGTCATGATGAATATTTCATTAGAACCGCTGCCGCGATCCACGGTGTACCCTGCATAACCACGGTATCCGGAGCTCTGGCCGCCGTCCAGGGTATCGGAGCGCTGCAAGAGGGTAGTTTTCCGGTGAAATGCATTCAGGAGTATCACAAAAGGTAAAAAGGGAAATCGATGCCGGACATTTTTAATACAACCGCAAAGGTACTCTCCAATGAGCAGGTAGTATCGGGAATTTTCAGATTGAAACTTTTCTGCGGCGCGATCGCTTCTGCTTGCCGGCCCGGTCAATTTGTTCACATCCAGTGCGGCGAAGGAAGGGATTTCATACTGAGACGTCCTTTCAGTATTCATCGCAAAGATGGCGGAGGGGCTTTTGAGGTTCTGTTTCAAGTGGTCGGAAAAGGAACAAAAGCACTTTCGAATGTTCGGCCAAGAGAAACTCTGAGTCTGGTTGGGCCGATAGGGAACGGATTTGAGATAGATGACGGCATGCGCAACATAATTTTGATCTCCGGTGGGATAGGCATCGCTCCCTTGATTTTCCTCGCCGACGAACTCCTAAGTGGAAAAAAGCGTCTCTGTGTACTTTTGGGAGCTGCCGGCATAGGAAAACTCCTCTATTCGATTGACTTAAAAAGGCTGGTCCGGAAATTGTATGTTGCAACAGACGACGGGACTTCCGGCTACAAGGGGCCGGTTGTCGATCTGCTTCCGGAGGCAATCGACGAATTCAAGCCGGAGAAAATCTATGCATGCGGCCCGGAGGCAATGCTTAAGAGGGTGACAGAGGCAAGCAAGGATCTCAGCATTCCGACCGAAGTCTGCTTGGAAAGACTAATGGGCTGTGGCGTGGGTGCTTGCCTTTCCTGCGTCCGCAAGGTGAAGCGGAATGGAAACGAAGTCCTCGCCCGGGTCTGTGTTGACGGCCCGGTGTTTGATGCCAAAGAAGTCATTTGGCGGAACTCGGATGATTTTGGAGGAGTGACTCCCCATACCTGATTTAAGTGTTGAAGTCGCAGGAATCAAGATGAAAAATCCGGTGATGACCGCATCCGGGACCTTTGGCTGCGGCCGTGAATACTCATCTTTGATTAATTTGGATGAGTTGGGCGCCCTCGTAGTGAAAAGCCTGACTCTCAAAGAACGTTTTGGAAACCCTACTCCGAGAATTTGCGAGACTCCCTGCGGCATCTTGAATTCCATAGGCCTGCAGAACAAAGGAATTGACAGGTTTATCGAAGAAGACCTACCCTTTCTCGCTTCCCATGACGTTCCGATTATTGCAAATGTTGCGGGAGAGTCTCCCGATGAATATGTTCAAGCCTGTGCCCGGTTAAATGAGCAAGATGAGATCGCCGGGATTGAACTCAATATCTCATGTCCGAACGTTAAAAAGGGAGGCATGCTGTTCGGTCAGGATTCTGATTCGGCTTCCCTGGTTGTCAATGCATGTCGGAAGGCTACGGAAAAACCGCTGATCGTCAAACTCACTCCCAACGTTGCGGACATTGCACTTTTGGCCAAGAAAGTGGAGGCGGCCGGCGCTGATGCCGTTTCATTGATAAATACGCTGCTTGGACTGGCAATCGATGTCGATTCTTTTAGGCCCTCGCTGGCGAGTGGCGTAGGAGGGCTTTCAGGTCCGGCGATAAGGCCGGTAGCGGTGAGGATGGTCTGGGATGTCGCAAGGGCGGTCGGTATTCCTGTTATTGGGATGGGTGGAATAACGGATGCAAACGATGCCGTGCAATTCTTGTTGGTGGGAGCGACTGCGATTGCAGTTGGAACCGCTAATTTTATGAATCCATCCTCAACAATAAGAATCATCCAAGGCATCGAAGATTTCTTGAAACAAAAAGGATTCAAAAGTGTCCGGGAAATCATCGGAAAAGCGGAAGTGTGAGTTAAGTCCAAAGTCCAAAGTCCGATGTCCAATGTCGTAGGTCGGTTTGATTACATTGTAGCGGCAAAGCTTGCTTTGCCCCCCTGCATTCTGTCGGCTCAAATGTAGCAACAGGGCTCAGCTTGCCCGTATGGGTCCCCGACAAATCAGGGCACACATCATTGCGTTGCTGAAAGGAACAAAAGGAAAACACTGTGTCCAAAAGAATTACAAATCCGCTAATCGTGGCTTTGGACGTAGGTACTGCAGAAGAAGCGCTGGAGATTTGCACTTCTCTCAAAGACAAGGTTGAGATTTTCAAAGTGGGGCTTCAGCTTTTCCTGGCGGGAGGAAGAAGAGTTGTAGATGAAATTAATGCCATAGGCTGCGGAGTTTTCTTGGATCTTAAGATTTGCGATATTCCATATCAGTCAGCCGGGGCGGCTGAGCAAATAGTCGGGATGAATGTGAAAATGTTTACCGTCCATACGATGGGCGGCTTCGAAATGATGAAAGCAGTCGCTCAAAGAACGGCGGAAGTATCAAAAGAGGCCGGACGGGACAAACCAATCGTCTTAGGCGTAACCGTCTTGACCAGCTGGGATCAAGAACAAATCGACAAACTCGGCATAGGAAGAAGAATTCCTGATCAAGTCATTCATCTAGCGAAACTTGCCCAAGAAGCCGGTTTGGACGGGGTTGTCGCATCACCCCGGGAAATCACTCTTTTGCGCGAAAAAGTAGGGAAAGATTTTGTAATTGTGACTCCAGGCATCAGACCTTCCCGGGCACCTGCCAATGATCAGAAACGGGTCCTTGCGCCTCGTGAGGCAATAGAAGCGGGCGCAGACTACATAGTCGTGGGCAGACCCATCCTCAGTGCAAAAAAATCCGCAGAGGCGGCGTCAAAAATTCTATCGGAGATACAGAAAACCTCTTAGAGTTTTTTTAGGCTTCCTAGAAGGATTTTCATTCCAAAGGGAGAAGTAGTAGAAATCTTGGAGGTAGAATAGGCCGTCAGCTGGGATTTAATTTTTTTTCCGCTGTTGTAGTGACAAATAAATTTAATGTGCTAGAATTTTGAATGTTCAAGTCCGGCGGCTGGTCATCCACAGAGGACAGGGCAGCCGAGTCTTGGTAGGTGGTTGCCGGTGGCAATTTCTCCGGACCAAGAGGCGGAAAAGCATGAGGGGAGGAACGGGCCTGGCGCAGTAATTACGGCTGACGGGCAGCCATAACCGCGGGCGGCAATGTCAGGAATTCGAAAGAGTTATTCCAGTTGATGATGCTAATTTCTTGAAACATTTGCAGCAAAGGTCATAGACTTATTCTTTTGAAAGAAGGGGGTGTTCCAAAGGCCTATATTTGTCCAAAAAGGGGAAGATGAAAGCGGACGTGCTTGCAACTTGTCCCCTCTTATTATCTAAAGCGAAGAGTAAATTTGGTAATAAGCTTTTTTAGCAGGTTGTCTTTGGATTTAGGAATTTGTATAATCACTGAGTAGAATAACCGCTCAACCATAAGGAGGACGTGATGGCACTACCAAAACTTTCAGATGCAGATCGCAAAGCAGCACTTAAGAAAGCAGTAGAGGTAAGAAGGAAAAGAGCTGAACTGAAGGCAAAGTTAAAAAAAGGACAAGTTTCTCTTAATGACATACTAACCAAATCAGATGACCAAGTTGTTGCTCGAATGAAAGTCAGCAGCTTGTTGGAATCACTTCCCGGCATCGGGAAAGCAAGAAGTAGAAGACTAATGGATGAGTTGGACATCGATGCTTCCCGTCGCGTGCAGGGTCTCGGCTCTAAGCAAAGAGAACGCTTGGTTAACAAACTAAGCTAGCGGGGATGGTTTAAGATAAACAATAGACTTTTCATCATCTCTGGGCCATCAGGGGTTGGCAAAGGGGCTCTTGTTGAGCGTTTTCTCAAAAGAGTCCCTAATGTCAGTATCTCGATGTCCTGCACTACCAGAAAGCCGAGGGTGGGAGAGACGCCGGATGTAGACTATCACTTTGTCTCTGAAAAGGCATTTCGGGCGAAAGTTGAGGGTGGTGAGTTCCTGGAGTGGGCGGAAGTCCATGGCAATCTTTATGGAACTCCGGCTAGTGTCGTCGACGAAGAACTCGCAAGCGGCAAAGATGTAATGCTTGTCATTGATGTACAGGGTGCACTCAGGGTTAAAGAAAAGAGACCCGAGTCCGTATTGGTCTTTGTGGAGCCGCCTTCTTTTGGTGACCTGAGGGAGCGGCTGACAGGCCGCGGGACGGAATCGCCGGATGTGATTGAAAAGCGGATAAAGCGAGCCGAAGAAGAGATGAAGTGTCGTTCTCGCTACGATTATAAGATTATTAATGATAGTTTGGACAAGGCTGTTGACGAGCTGGTTTTGATAGTCGAAGGCGAGCGTGACCAGTCGACAAAAAAAAGTAAATAGTCGAGGTGAGTTAATGTCTCTGTTAAAACCCAATGTGGAAGATTTGCTTGCTCATTCCGATAGCAGATTCACTCTGGTAATGGAGGTGGCAAAAAGGGGCAGGCAAATCAATGAGTATTTTAATGCTCTTCGGAGAGGAGAGTTGACTAGCGTTAAGGGACCGCAAATTACTTCTTTGACCAAACATCCTCTTTCAATTGCACTTGAAGAAGTTGAACAAGGAAAAATAAGGTTCACGCGAACTGCTGACGGCATTAAGTAGCAGAGCGAGCTACCAAAGACAAGAAAAACCCCAACAGTATTGCTAGTTCATTCTTAATGGAGCTAGCTTTTATTTTCAGCTGCCACATCATACAACATTGATCCTTGTTGTGTAGAGACACTGTGAAAAGAATGAAAATACGTAATGGGATTACGGTTAAGAAGCCGGTGTCGTGTTTTGCACGGTTACCGGTTTTGGGTTATCGGTTTGCCTGTCCGCCGCACTGACGTCGTTATCACAGTTCTACAGCTCGGTTCGTCTGGACACAACCGATCTTTACGGAAGCTTTTGCGCACTATGGAAGGCGGGCGCAAACCGAACACCGAGAACCGAGACTGGTCTGGTAACCTTTACCGTAGCTGAATCTTCTTTGCAGACGTTCCTATGAACAATAGTGCATATTGTGCAACTCTGAGTGCACGATTTTGCGCTGAATGTCGTTTAGTTCTAAGAGAGAATTAGATGGGAACCTTTAAGGAAAAGAAAGTAGTATTAGGTGTAACCGGCTGCATAGCAGCCTACAAATCAGCGGAGATCGTTCGAAGGCTGGTCAAATCCGGCGCCGACGTCAAAGTAATTATGACTGAATCGGCTACCCATTTTGTGGCTCCCTTGACTTTCAGGGCCCTCAGTGGAAATCCTGTCTTCATCGATCTTTGGCAAAGCGAAGAGCAATGTAAGATTTCGCATATTTCGCTGACCGGCGATGCTGACGCGGTCCTAATCGCGCCCGCTTCCGCTAATATCTTGGCAAAAGCCGCGTCAGGAATTGCAGATGATCTTCTCGCAACAACGATTTTGGCATGCGAAAAACCGATCATCTTTGCACCTGCTATGAACAGCAGAATGTACTTGAATCCGGCAACCCGGAAAAATCTGTTGATTTTGAAGGAGTACGGACATCAAGTAGTTGAACCCGAGCACGGTGATCTGGCTTGCGGGGAAACCGGCATAGGCAGATTGGCGAACCTGGATAGGATTCTGAGCGCCTTAGCGGATTCCATTTCCAAATCTTTCGATCTGAAAGGAGTAAAGATCCTGGTAACCGCCGGTGGTACACGGGAGCCAATTGATCCGATAAGATACATCGGCAATAAGTCCTCAGGTAAAATGGGATACGCTCTTGCCGAGGCGGCCTTGGGTAGAGGAGCCGATGTCATTTTGATAAGCGCTCCTTCAGCACTTCCGGTTTCCGGGAAACTGCAATTGATCTCCGTTGGAACATGCACCGAGATGCAAGAGGCCGTTCTAGAGAAGTTTGAAGAAGCGGATGTCGTAATCAAAGCAGCTGCAGTTTCTGATTTTAGACCCGCAAGTACGTCAAAAGAAAAAATTAAAAAGACGGATAAGTTGACGCTTGAACTTGTTGGTACACCTGATATTCTGGCGGGGCTAGGCAAAAAGAAAAGAGAACGGATACTCGTTGGTTTTGCCGCGGAATCAGAAAATATTATTGCGAATGCCAAGGCAAAACTTAAGAGCAAACACCTTGACATGATTGTTGCCAACGATATTTCCAGAGAGGACATTGGAATCGGCAAAGAGCTGAATCAGGTTGCAATCATTGACGGTTCCGGAACGATCGAAGCGCTTCCTGTCATGTCAAAAAAGGAAATCGCGGAGAAGATTCTGGATCGCCTGGTGGCTCTAATCAGGAAGAAACAAGAATCCACTTGAAAGGCATCGGTGTCTACCGTATAATAAGTCGCTAGTGTCAGGTAATTCAAAATCCGGAACTTGATAATTTAATAGCGGAAATTTCTTATCTAGAGTGGCGGAGGGACTGGCCCAATGAAGCCCGGCAACCTAGAATCAGCAGATAGTGTTGGTCTTATGGCATAAACCAAGATCCAACAGCTGCTAGCTGGTTTTGTGGTGCCAACTCCTGCAGAGTACTTCTGAAAGATAAGAGTGTTAAATATTGTGACTCTCTTGCTTTTTGAAGAGAGTCAATTTTTTTGCATTTAACAAATTTAAGGAGGGTACATTAATGAGCAAAGGAAAGTATTTATTTACCTCGGAATCAGTGACTGAGGGCCACCCGGACAAACTATCGGATCAAATCTCGGACGCAATCCTGGATTCTATTTACTCGCAGGATCCGATGGGGCGTGTCGCCTGTGAAACCCTGGTAACAACCGGCCTAGTGGTGGTAGCGGGGGAGATAACTACAGGCACCTACGTTGATATACCTAGTATTGCGAGGAAAGTGATTATGGAAGTGGGCTACACAAGGGCAAAATATGGATTTGACGGAGAAACCTGCGGTGTTATAACAGCTATTCAAGAGCAATCGCCGGATATTGCTCAAGGTGTAAATCACGCTTTGGAGGAGCGGGAAGGCGCGACAACTGAGGAGGAATTAGATAAGGAGGGAGCCGGTGATCAGGGCATGATGTTTGGTTTTGCCTGCAGTGAGACGCCTGAGCTCATGCCTTTGCCGATTATGCTGGCGCATCGTTTGGCTCATCGTTTGGCCGAGGTGAGAAAATCAGAGGTACTTCCTTATTTGAGGCCTGACGGGAAAACTCAAGTAACCGTGGAATACGAAAACGACAAACCGGTTCGCATCCATACGGTTCTGATTGCCGCTCAGCACAAGCCGGGTGTAGAGGTTGACGATCTACTCAAGCCTGATCTAATTGAACATGTAATAAGACCTGTTTTGCCGGAGGAACTGGTTGATTACAAAAAATTGCGGGTCTTGGTCAATCCTACGGGCAAGTTTGAAGTAGGTGGTCCTAAGGCTGATACCGGTCTTACGGGAAGAAAAATAATTGTCGACACCTATGGGGGTTTTGCACGGCACGGTGGGGGCTGTTTTTCAGGCAAAGACCCGACGAAAGTCGACCGCAGCGGCGCCTATGCGGCTAGATATGTTGCCAAGAATATTGTCGCAGCGGGACTGGCTGAAAAGTGCGAAATCGAAGTCGCCTATGCTATCGGGGTTGCTCATCCTGTATCTGTGTTGGTTGAGACGTTTGGCACAGAGCAGGTGGACCGGCAGAAGATTGCGGAAGTTGTAAAGGACCATTTTGATCTCCGTCCGGCGGCTATCATCAAAAATTTGGATTTGCGCCGGCCAATTTATCAAAAAACGGCTTGCTATGGCCACTTTGGTAGAAATGACAAAGACTTTACTTGGGAGCGAACCGATAAAGCAGATCTGTTGAAGAAGGGATGCTGCCTCTAAGCTCATAAATTAAGGCTTGAAGCCGAGCTATTTTGATCTCAAAACCACAATGAGTTTTAAAATGGCATGGTATAAAAGCCAGATAATAAGCAGAGCAATTATGGAGGATATTTCGATTATCGAGGTGCCGGACGTTGTAATCTCTCCCACAATGCCTCTGAACAGGTTTACGAAGGGATCACTAATGCTATACAGTAGTTTGACAAGTGCATTTTCAACATTTGCGCCGATTAACTTGAAGGTAAAGCGCACAACGATGAGCGCCATAATGATCCAATAGATATAATCAACAAACTGGGTAATTTTGACGGCGGATTTGGCCCGTGCTGCCTCGGCCGCAGCGGCGTCCATTTGCGCCGCAGTTTGCTCCACTCTGCCTTCATTCGTTGGGATTTTCTCAGTTTCTTTTCCTGTTTCTTTGTGTTCCTCAGACATTTCTGCCATATCGACCTCCTCTGCGATTGCAATGCCTTAGTTTATCATTTGCCTTATTAAATTAAAAGAATGGATTTCTCAAAAATTATTTACGATTCTGCAGAAATAGGGGGAGAAAAAGTTCGGTCCCAAGAGGTGGGGGAGGGGCGCTCCCACCCGCTTGGGACTTCACATAAATTATCGGCCGGAACCAAGAAAACTTAACAAAAATAGATGTGAGTCTATCACGAGACTGGTCATTCTGAGGCGAAGCCGAAGAATCTCTAATTCCTTATGTGGTGTCATTCTTGATACTCTCTTGGCTTTTTAATCGAGTCGCGCTCAAGTATAATCTATTAGTTGAACTCAAACCTGCAAAGAGAGCTTGAATGGAAACCCGTGGTTTTGCCAAAGTCATCATAGATCTTCCGGCTCAGGAAATCGATCGCCCTTTCGAGTACGCAATTCCAGCCGATATCAGTCAACAAGTAGGTATTGGTTCAATGGTTTTAGTTAATTTCGGGCGGGCTCCGCAGGTTGGTTATGTTGTCGGAGTCTCTTCCGAGCCGACGGTTGACTCACCGAAGCCCATTTTGGACGTCCTGGATGATTCTTTCTTTGACAAAGAGATGATAGAGCTCGGTAGTTGGATTGCAGATTATTATCTTTCAACTTTGGGCCGCGCCTTGAAACTGGCTCTTCCCGCCGGCAGAGGGAGATATTTGTCTCAACACGTTTTGCTCAATCCCGATTCCGATTCGGAGGAAGCGCTTGAAACATTGCCGCCGAAAGCTAAGCTAGAGAAGCAAGTCCTTTCCTGCATTCATAAAAAAGAAGGCAAGATGACTTTGCCGGAACTGAAAAAAATGTTTGGCAAAGACGCCCTGGTCGCCTTAAGGATGCTGGAGAAAAGAGGGCTGGTTTTAAGGAAGTACCGGATAAGTGAGCCCAGAACAAAGACAAAAAAAGAAGAATATGTGCGTCTTGCTTTGCCTTTTGATAAGACCCGGACCTTGGCGGATGAACTTCTTAAGGGTGCTCCGAAACAGCGAAAAATTCTGGATATCTTAAAAAACCGACCGGAAATGCCCTTGCGTCGGCTTCTCTCGCTGGCTGATGCATCAAGGGCTTCTCTTGAGTCCCTGGTTGACAAGTCTCTTGTCTCCGCGTATTTCCGCGAAACTTACCGTGACCCCGATTTTCACTATCCAGAGGAATTTCCCGAAGATCTTACTTTGACAGATGAACAAATAAGGGCAGTTCGAGAAATCAAAAAAGCTTTGCGTGAAAATGTATTCAAGGTGTTTCTTCTTCAAGGCGTTACGGGAAGCGGCAAGACCGAAATCTATATTCAGGCAATAGAGGAACTTCTTGGATTTGGCAAAACCGCCATTGTACTTGTGCCCGAGATCGCTTTGACACCTCAAACGGCGGGCCGCTTCCGGCACAAGTTTGGAGAGAAGGTGGCGGTTCTTCATAGTGGCTTGGGCGCCGGAGAAAGATTTGATCAATGGCTGAGGATAAAGAGAGGTCAATGCAGAGTTGTCGTGGGAGCCCGCTCGGCACTATTCGCGCCTGTTACTAATCTAGGGCTGATTGTCGTTGATGAAGAGCACGAGACTACCTATAAGCAGAATAAAAATCCCCGCTATAGTGCAACAAGTGTGGCATTGAAACGAGCGGAGATCAGCCAATGTTCGGTTATTCTCGGGAGCGCAACCCCTGCTCTTGAGAGCAGATACAAAGCAGAGGATGGCGAGTACATGAGGTTGCTGCTGAAAAAAAGAATTTGCGACCGCGAACTTCCTGCAATCGAAATTGTTGATATGAGAGAAGAACTGCAGCAGGGAAATCGGAGCATTTTCAGCGTGACCCTGCAAAATGAAATGCAAAAGTGCCTGGAGGCGGATAACAAGTTCATCTTGTTTTTGAATCGCCGGGGCTATTCAAGCTTTTTGCTCTGCCGGGACTGCGGTTTTGTGCCAAAGTGCGAGAGATGTGCGGTATCGCTTACCTATCATCAAGATAACGCGATATTGAGGTGCCATCACTGTGGTTATTCCGCTCAAGCTCCACGTGCATGTCCTAGTTGTGCGGGTCTGCACCTGCGCCATTTTGGTGTGGGGACGCAAAAAGTTGAAAGTGAGATTTCTAAGTTGTTTCCGGGCTTGCTAATCATCAGAATGGACGCCGATACGACTACCGGCAAAGATTCACATAGAAAAAAGTTGATGGAATTCCGGAGAGAAAAAAAGAGCGTGTTGCTGGGTACTCAGATGATTGCAAAAGGTCTTGATTTTCCTGAAGTCACTTTGGTGGGCGTTATCAACGCAGATACGGCCCTCAATTTACCTGACTTCAGAGCCGCGGAAAGGACCTTCCAGGTTCTTATGCAAGTTAGCGGGAGAGCAGGACGCGGTGAGCAGCCCGGCAAGGTAGTAGTCCAAACCTACCTACCCGACAATTACGCGATTCGTTCTCTTTTGGCCGGAGATTACGAACATTTCTACAAGCAAGAGATACCTTTAAGAGAGGAACTAAACTACCCGCCCTTTTGTCAGCTGATTAACATAGTGGTCTCAGGTAAGGATGATGAAAAAACCGAGTCTACAGCCAACAGAATTGCAGAACTGATTTCAGGGGCCGATCAAAGCAGCATAACGAGCTTGCTGGGGCCTGCACCTGCTCCGCTTGCGAGGATCAAAGACCGTCATAGATGGCACATCGTTCTCAAAGTGGCCGAGATCGACCAAGCCGGCAACTACTTACGTGAAAACTTTCGCAAACTGGGGCTTGATGGTCTAAAGGAAGAGGTTGCGGTGACTATAGATATTGATCCTGTTTGGATGCTATAGTATTTATGGATGGAACAAATTCAAAACACTTGGAGAGAAGAATGGCGATTTTTCCCATAAGAAAGCACGGAGACCCGGTCCTTCGAGAAAAAGCTTTGATTGTACCTAAGGTTGACGGAGAGATAAAGGCCTTGGCAAAAAATATGGCTGATACAATGTATGATGCACCCGGGATGGGTCTTGCCGCAAATCAGGTCGGCATTCTAAAGAGAGTCATAGCGTATGACATCGGCCAAGGACTCTGCACTTACGTAAACCCTGAAATTGTTTGGGTGAGTGAAGAATGCGACGAGGACGAAGAAGGTTGCCTAAGCTTCTATGAAATAAGGGTACCGATACTTCGTCCCATAAAAGTCAAATTGAGAGCCAAAAATCTGGACAACAAAGAAGTCGAGTTTGAAGCCGAGGACCTGGAATCAAGAGTGCTTCAGCATGAGATAGACCACTTGAACGGGATTGTGATCTTAGATCGAACCAGCAGGGGCGAGCAGCGCAAAGCCTTAAGAAGACTGCGTGACTTGTTGACTATATAGGGCGGAGCCGGAATGCAAATTATCTTCATGGGTACACCCGATTTTGCCGTTCGAAGCCTTGAAGTTCTGTTGGATTCTACGCACGTCATAGAAGCTGCGGTAACTCAACCCGACAAACCCAAAGGCAGGCATCTGCATCTCCAGTCTCCCCCCGTCAAGCTCTTGGCTCAAGACCGAGATATACCTGTTCTTCAGCCATCGAGCCTCAATGACGCGGATTTTAAAGAGACCATTTCCGTCATTGCTCCTGAAGCAATCGCCGTCGTTGCTTACGGCAAGATAATTCCTCCGTGGCTGCTTTCGCAGCCGCTCCACGGCTGCATTAACGTGCACGCGTCGCTTCTTCCTAAATATCGAGGTGCTGCGCCTATTCAACGGGCGATCATGAATGGAGACGCTGAGACCGGCGTGACCACGATTCTTTTGGATGAAGGCATGGATACGGGAGATATGCTTCTGCAATCAAAGGTAAAGATTGATTCTGAAGATACATCTGGTGACCTTGCAAAAAAACTCTCCGAAGAGGGTGCGAAATTGCTCTTGGAGACGTTGAATGCGTTGGAAGAAAACAAGATCAGCCCCCGAAAACAAAACGAAGAGGAAGCATCATACGCTCCCAAAATAGAAAAAGAAGAAGCAGCGATAGACTGGTCGATGCCTGCATCCGCCTTGAGGGATTTGATTAGAGCCCTAAGCCCCTCGCCGGGTGCTTTTACTTATTTCAAAGGCAAGAGAACTAAGATCTGGGCTGCCAAAACTCCGGATGGGACGGATTCTATAGAATCGTCTCCCGGAAGCGTTGTCGGTTTCAGCAGCGACGGAATAATCGTCGCAACCGGGAATCAGTCCCTTGTTCTGACCATTGTCCAGGCGGAGAACAGCAGAAGAATGCCGGCTCCGGAGTTCTTAAGAGGACACAAAGTAGAAATCGGAGAGAAGCTAGGCTAATGATCTTACGGCCAATGCAATGCTCGATGCTGTAGCGGCAAAGCTTGCTTTGCCTTCCTTGATCAGACCGGCTCTCACACTAAATCTTCACGGAGTCTGTTGCTCCGTTCGCAGGAATAAAACTGTGAGAGAGTTTGCCGTCAGCTCAATTGTCCATAGGATATCGAATATGAGGTTACCAGTCACATGATCAGCAAAAATATCTCGGCCCGCGAAACAGCTCTGGATACAATATATCGTGTTCATGAAAGCGAAAGCTATGCAAATTTGCTTTTGCCTAAGGTCCTGGAAAAGAGCGGTCTTTCAAAAAGAGACAGAGCGTTCACAACCGAGCTGGTTTATGGCACCTTAAGGACCCAGGGCACACTCGACTGGATACTTTCTCAATATGCTTCCAGGGATCTAAGTCAGATACCCCTTCGGGCTCTGGATATCCTAAGGCTCGGCTGTTACCAGCTCGTTTTCTTAAGCAGAGTCCCGGCGCACGCTGTTTGCTTTGAGGCGGTTGAACTTGCTAAGAAGTTTTTTCACAGAGGGATGGCCACGTTTGTCAACGGTCTCTTAAGAACAGTAGAAAGGCGTAAATTAGAGCTTCCCTGGCCGAAGTATGAAGAAGATCCGGTCAGCTTCATTTCGCTTAAGTTTTCGCACCCGCAATGGCTCGTTAGAGTCTGGGCTGAAAACTTGGGACTCGAAGAAACCAAAAGGCTTTGCGAGGCAAACAATCGACGTCCACAAATCACACTCAGGACCAACACTTTGAGGATTTCCCGGGACGAGCTCTTTGTAGTGCTGCAAGAACAAGGACTGAACGTAGAAAAAAGCAGTGTGACGTCAGAGAGCCTGATCATAAAAGATACCGGAAGCTTAAGCGCCCTTCCGCAATTCAAAGAAGGGCTCTTCTTTGTACAGGATGGGAGCTCTATGATCGCAAGTTACGTTGTTTCGCCAAGGAGCGGAGAAGTAATCATTGATTCTTGCGCCGCGCCGGGAGGCAAGTCAACGCACTTAGCTCAACTCATGGGCAATAGAGGTAGAATAATAGCAGTTGACATCCATCCCAAGAGGCTTAATTTGATTCAAGAAAACGTGAAACGGCTGGGAACAGACATTGTCGAGACTGTACAAGCCGATGCAACCAAGCTTGAAGATGTAATCGAGCTCAGACCGTTGCTCAAAGCAAAAGTCGATAGGATCCTAATAGATGCGCCCTGCTCCGGTCTAGGGGTACTGGCGAGAAGGCCGGACGCGAGATGGCGCAAGAGCCCGGATCAAATCGAAGAACTTTCGATTCTCCAGTCAAAACTGTTGGAATCGGCCGCCCCTTTTGTCAAAGGCGGAGGCGTGCTTGTGTATTCGGTCTGCACCATAACACACCAGGAAGGGGTGGAAGTCGTTCAGGGCTTCTTAAGAAACCATCCTGAATTTGTCCTGGATGATGCCGTTCCATATTTGCCGGAATCCCTCAGACTTGAAGAGCCCTACAAATGGGCGCAATTACTCCCGCATAAACACGGAACCGACGGATTATTCATCGCCCGCCTAGTCAAAAAGTTGGCTTGACGCTAAAATGATTGTGTCAGCAAGTGCAATCGCGCCAGGTAAATTATTGACAAGGAGTTAGGATGAGGGGCGTCAGGATCGCACCATCAATTCTTTCAGCTGATTTTGCTTGTCTGAAAGACCAGATCAAGGAAGCTGAAGCGGCTGGGGCCGATTACATTCACGTTGATGTTATGGACGGTCATTTCGTTCCCAATCTCACAATCGGCCCTCTGGTGATCAAGGCCATAAAAGACTGCACGCAGGTTCCGTTGGATGTCCACTTGATGATTGATAATCCCGAATCATTCCTGGACGATTTTGTTGCAGCCGGAAGTGACCTTCTCTCTGTTCACGTTGAGGCTTGCACCCATTTACACCGCTTAATACAGAGGATCAATGATTTCGGCATAAAATCAGGTGTAGCAATAAATCCGGCGACATCCATTCATGCCGTTGAAGATATTCTGGACGAAGTTGATTTTGTCGTTGTGATGTCGGTAAACCCCGGTTTCGGAGGCCAGAAGTTCATCCCAAAAGCCTTAGACAAAATCAGGGGACTAAAGAAAATAATTGATGAGAGAAAACTATCGCTTGACGTCGAGATCGACGGTGGAGTGAATGAGAAAAACACGGCCGATATTGTTAAAGCCGGCGCCAACATACTGGTTGCAGGTTCAGCCGTCTTTAATCACAATTCCGGTATCGCAGAAGCGATTAACAGCCTTAAAGAGCAGGCTTTGCTTGCATAGCGGTTTTCTATCTGTTAACATTCTTTACAAGAACTAAATATTTATCCTTCGGGGCAGGGTGACATTTCGCAGCATGTCATAGACATGCAAGGGAGTGAATTCCCGACCGGCGGTATAGGCCGCGACCCCTTCTTGGTTATTGGATTGTCCAAGGAGGGCTGACCCGGTGAAATCCCGGGGCCGACAGTATAGTCTGGATGGGAGAAGGAGAGCTTAACAACACCGTTAGTTGGGCGTTGTTTGCTTTGCTGTATTTTCGTCCTGCCCTCAAATGAGGGCTTTTTGTTTTGGAGTTTTTGTGGATACTCAGTATATGAAAAGAGCTTTTGAGCTGGCAGAAAAAGGACGGGGGAAGACAAGCCCGAATCCTGTTGTGGGAGCGGTTATTGTCAAAGATGACAAAATCATTGGCGAAGGCTTTCACGAGAGAGCAGGCGGGCCTCATGCTGAGATCGTCGCGCTAAAAGAGGCCGGTGAGGCTGCGAGAGAAGCTGTCATGTGTGTCACGCTTGAGCCTTGCTGCCACCACGGAAGAACGCCCCCATGCACCGAGGCGCTAAAAGAAGCCGGCCTTAAGGAAGTCATTGTTGGGCTGAAAGACCCCAATCCGAAAGTCGACGGAAAAGGCATAGCCGAACTTGAAAAATCAGGCATCAAAGTCCAAGTTGGTGTGCTAAGGGAGGAAATTGCAGAACAAAACGAAATATACATCAAATTCATAACAACCGGATATCCGTTTCTGCTGATGAAAGCCGCGATGAGCCTTGATGGCAAAATAGCTTTTCATAAAGGAGAGCAGACCTGGATAAGCAGCGAGACGTCCCGGAGAAGAGTCCATAGCTTAAGAGCTGAATATGATGCGATTATGGTCGGGATCGGGACGGTTTTGGCTGATGATCCTTTGCTCACGGCGAGAACCGCTGAACGCAAGTCAAAGAATCCAATCCGCATAATCGTAGACAGTGCTCTAAGGATTCCGTCTGAATCACAGATTGCCAGAACTGCCAATGAGGTCAAGACTATTATTGCTTGCGCAAATCCGAACCAAGAAAGAAAAGACGTTTTGCAGAGAAAAGGACTGGAGGTACTGGATTTGCCGGGGGAAGAAGGAAGAGTCGATCTAAAAGCCTTGCTAAAAGAATTGGGTAAGAGAGAGATGACAAGTGTTCTTTTGGAAGGGGGCTCGAAGCTGAACGCATCAGTGATTGAGGCCGGATTTGTAGACAAGATGCTCCTCTTCATTGCTCCCGTCCTTTTTGGAAATAAAGATGCGCCGAACTTGATAGATTCCGACATTTCGCGGGCCGCTGAAGAGCACAAATTGAGAATATCAAATGTTCAGATGAGCAACGGCGACCTACTCGTTGAGGCTTATCCCCAGGAGAGGCACAGACAGAATGTAGAAACAGACCTTTAGGTCTGTTGATAAAGTACAAAGAGGCCCTATTTCGTCATCGCGAGGAGCCGAGCACTCAAGCCAGATTGAGTGCTCGGCGACGCGGCGATCTCATTACCAGCAGAGATTGCTTCGCTTCGCTCGCAATGACGTTCATAAGAGAGTTTATCAACAGACCCTTAGGTCTGTTTCAAAGGATGCTCAACATAGAAGGAGTTCAACGAAGATGTTCACAGGCATAATCGAAGAATTGGGGGAGGTAAAAAGCATAATCTCTCGCTCAGACAAATCCCGGATTAGGATCGCCGCACCAAAAATAGCGAAAGATCTGGCGGTTGGCGAATCTGTTGCAGTTAACGGCGTATGCCTGACAGCGGTGAAATTTGAAGGCGATTGTTTTCTCGCTGATGTGATGCCCGAGACAATCAGGAAAACGAACCTTTTCAGGCTAAGACCCGGTGAAAAAGTAAATCTCGAGCGAGCTCTCAAGGTATCCGACCGTTTTGGCGGGCACTTTGTTTTGGGTCATATTGACGCGGTGGGGCCAATCATAGATAAGAAGAGAGAGGGCAATTCAATAATCGTAAAAACAGCTGCTTCCCGGGAGATTTTAGACTATTTGGTGCCGAAGGGACCCATCGCGTTGGACGGGATTAGTCTGACAATAATGGATTTGTATGATGATTCATTCACGGTTTCAATGATTCCGCACACGGCTGAAATGACTACCCTGGGTCATAAATCAAAAGGTGCTGAACTAAATGTAGAGGTTGACATCATAAGTAAGTACGTAAGGAAATCAACAAATCCCGGCAAAGAATCAGGTTCAACCTTAGATTTACTCTCCAAGTACGGCTATTTAGAAAGAGGAGGTGCAAGATGACATTTAGCAATATCGACCAGGCAATAGAAGAGATTAGAAAAGGCCGGATGGTCATCGTAGTGGACGACAAAGACAGGGAGAATGAAGGCGATTTTCTTATGGCCGCCGAGAAGGTAACACCGGGCGATATCAACTTCATGGCCAAGAACGGCCGGGGCCTTATTTGCATGCCTTGCGATCCGAAGAGGTTGGACGAGTTGAATATCCCGGCGATGGTTTCTTCAAACACCTCCAGGCACGAGACGGCATTCACTGTTTCAATCGGGGCGAAACACAGGATAACAACGGGCATATCCGTGCACGATAGGGCCGCTACGGTTCTGGCCGTCATAGATCCGGCGACAAAACCTGAAGACATTTCAATGCCGGGCCATGTGTTTCCACTGCGCTCTAAAGAGGGTGGTGTATTGCAGAGGGCCGGTCACACAGAAGCGGCTGTTGATTTGGCAAGATTGGCAGATTGCTTCCCAGCTGGCGTGATTTGCGAGATCATGAATGAAGACGGCACAATGGCCCGACTTCCCCAGTTAGAGGAGGTTGCCAAGAAGTTCGATCTAAAGATGATAACCATTGCCGATCTGATTGCCTATCGCCGTCGTACTGAGAAGCTGATCAGGCGAGTCACCGAAGTCATGCTTCCCACGTCATTTGGGGAATTCAAGGTTATGGGATACGAAAGCGTTTTGGACGGAAAATCCCATATTGCGCTGGTAAAGGGGGAGGTTGCGGGCAAAAAGGATGTGTTGGTAAGGGTCCATTCAGAGTGCGTAACAGGTGATACATTTCACTCTCTAAGATGCGATTGCGGCATCCAGCTGGAGCAAGCGCTAAAGAGAATAGAAAAAGAAGGTTCCGGCGTATTCCTTTATATGTTGGGCCATGAAGGACGCGGGATAGGGCTGATCAATAAGCTAAGGGCCTACAAGCTGCAGGAAGAGGGAAAAGACACGGTTGAAGCCAATGAGGAATTGGGTTTTCCCCCGGATCTCAGAGACTATGGTATCGGTGCTCAAATATTGGTCGATCTAGGACTCACTTCGATGAGACTAATGACGAATAATCCCACCAAGATCGTCGGTCTTGAGGGCTACGGCCTAAAAATTTCCGAAAGAGTGCCTTTGGAGGTGAAACCGGCTCCGCAAAACATCAACTATTTGCGGGCCAAGCAGGAAAAACTCTGTCACATATTCAAGGAATTTAAAGACGATGGGTCCAGCGAGCCTTTTACCGGTTAGACAGCGAATAATCGGTCGGATTCCAGCCGTGATGTCAAGAGTTTCATTTCGAAACCAAGCCGTAGGACAGGCGTCTCGCCTGTTGTGGTCAAAAAGGAGATGGATATGAAGAATTTTGAAGGAAAATTGATCGCGAAAGATTTCAAGTTCGGTATTATTGTAAGCCGGTTCAATGAGTTCTTGAGCACCCGGTTGCTGGAGGGGGCCTTGGATGCACTCAAGAGGCACGACTGCAAAGAGGATGGCATCGACACTGCGTGGGTGCCGGGTTCACTGGAAATTCCCTTGGTCGCGAAAAAAATGGCCCAGTCAGGAAAGTATGATGGGATTATCTGTCTGGGCGTGGTGATCCGAGGCGGAACACCCCACTTTGAGTATGTCTGCAGTGAAGTCTCTAAAGGGATTGCTAAAATAAATTATGACTTCGGTGTTCCCGTCGCTTTTGGAATCATTACCGCTGATACGATTGATCAGGCAATTGAGCGAGCGGGAGCAAAAGCAGGGAACAAAGGTTGGCAGGCTGCCTTGTCGGCAATTGAAATGGCCAATCTCCTAAAACAGCTGTAATTCGCAAAATAGTCAAATAAAACCAGGGCATTGAGCTTTACAAGAACCCGCGCAGTTATATAGAATAGCTTGGGAGTGAGTAAATGGAAATAGAAAAGCCCTGGGGGCAAATAAGGCAGTATGCGATAAACAAGACATGCTCAGTACGCCTGATTGTTCTAAATCCGAATCATGAGACTAGTCTGCATTGGCACAATCTGCGAAGTGATATGTGGGTGGTGCTTGATGAAGGGGTGAAAGTTCAGATCGGAGATGAAGAACACGAGGCCAAAATGGGAGAAGAAATTTTTATCCCCTCCGAAACTGTTCACCGCATTATCTCAACCGGCAAAAAATCTTGTCGAGTCCTGGAAATTGCTTTTGGATATTCTCTGGAAGACGATGTCCACAGGCTTGCAGACGACTACGGCCGAGAGCTGGATTTATAAACACAATACTGAGAAAGCAAAAGCTCCAAGGGACTGTGTAGAGCTTATTTCTTATTTTTTTTGAATTTTTCTCTCTCTGGTGTCCCCGGAGCTTTCACCGTTTTTATCGGACAGATTTCGGAAGGCTTTATAGTTCAAGGATCATTTTTTGGAACCGGCAGAGAACGGGGATGGAAGAATAAGTGAAAAAGAAAAGCCCGCTTGACGAGCGCGAAATATACAAATCGATAAGAAAAACAATGCCTCCTCCGACCAAATCTATTCCTGACAAAAGGGAAGAATTAAGAGAGGAGCAGTTCAAGAAAGACCTGAAAGCTAATCTGAAGAGTTCCGGCAAGCCCCTGCTTCACGTCAAAGTCCGTTTTGCTCCCAGTCCGACGGGATTTCTCCATATCGGCGGAGCCCGAACCGCTCTGTACAATTGGCTTTTTGCCAAGAATCAGGGTGGCACCTTTGTCTTGAGGATAGAGGATACCGACAGGGCCAGATCTACTCAGGAAGCGATTGAGGCCATACTGAATTCCTTGACTTGGCTGGGCTTGAACTGGGATGAAGGTCCGTATCACCAAATGGACAGATTGGACCTCTACCGAGAGAAAGCCGACTGGCTCCTAATGGAAAGAAAGGCCTACAGATGTTATTGTCTACCGGCTGAACTCGAAGAGAGAAGAAAATCTCTAACCAAAGGAAAAGTCTCGGTTGATGAGTGTAGCTGCCTGGGACTTTCGTCCGCTGAGGCCGGGAATCTTGAGAAAGAAGGGCGAAAACCTTCCATCCGGTTTCACGCTCTCGACGAGGGACAAACAGTGGTTTCCGATTCAATAAGGGGAGAGGTTGTCTTCGAAAATGCCCTTCTGGACGACTTCATTATCGTTCGCAGCGACGGGATTCCGACATATAACTTTGCGGCCGTCATAGATGATGCGGAGATGGGAATCACGCACGTAATAAGGGGCGATGATCATTTATCCAACACACCGAAGCAGATTTTGGTCTATGAGACACTTGGATACCCGTTGCCGGTCTTTGCCCATCTGCCAATGATTCTGGGAAAGGACAAAGCTCCATTGAGCAAGCGGCACGGGGCTACGGCCGTTGAAGAGTTCAAAGAGCAGGGATATTTACCCGAAGCAATTCTAAACTACCTGGCCCTGCTGGGTTGGTCTTTTGATGAAACAACTACTTTGTTTTCCATAGACGACCTGGTGGAAAAATTCTCGCTTGAGAGAGTTTCCCGCAGTGCGGCTGTCTTCGATTTGGAAAAACTGGACTGGATGAACGGCTTCTATATAAGGAGCTTGTCAGTGAGCGAGCTTACTCAGAAGTGCCTGCCTTTTCTCAAGAAAGCAGGTTTTGTCAAAGAAACAGACATGTTGGACGCCAAAGAGACCGGAAGATTTGAGAAGATGGTCAGTCTGGTCCGGGAGCGGATAAAAAAACTCTCTGAGATTACGCGGGCACTGGAGTTTTTCTTCGCGGAGGAATTGGTCTTGGATGAGACCTCGGTTGAAAAGGTGCTCAAGAAAGAGGGGGTCCTCCGAGTAGTTGAAACGGCACTCAAATACTTGGGCGGAGTTGACAAATGGAATCAGGAGGAAATTGAAAAAATTCTCCGTGCTATGCAGGAAGAATTAGATCTAAAGCCAAAAGCGGCCTTTCAGCCTGTTCGCGTTGCAACGACGGGGCACATGGTTAGTCCTCCTCTCTTTGAAGCACTCGAATTGCTTGGAAAAGAAGAAGTCTTGAAGCGCTTAGGGCGTTCTCTGCAACTAATTGGGCAAGGATGAAAAGCGGCTCTGCCATTCTGAAGCCCCAGGCCGAAGGATCGCAGATATTGGAAAGGATTCCGCAACCTTTCTTCAATCAATTAGACCTTGATGCTTAAGCTTTACTTATGTTATTTTTGACGGGTGGCGGCTGGTTGTTTGATATCATCACGCTGGCGCGGCGCGGTCGGTATGCGCGTTGGGGGATCGTCTAGTGGTAGGACACAGGACTCTGGCTCCTGGTGCGAGGGTTCGAATCCTTCTCCCCCAGCCAATAGTCCGGCAAGCTTGCATTAGCATGGCTTGCCGGATTTTTTTAACCCGGATATTGCAATAGGTTTAGATGATAGGCGCAGGAATTTTGATTTTAGGAAAGGAAGACGGTGCTTTTTTGCACAGACGTACTTGATGTACGGCGAGCACAAAAAAGTGCCGGCTAACGCAGCATAAAGTCAAAATAACAAGCCTAGCGCTGAATTCTATTGCAATATCCGGGTTTAATTCTCGAAGCCGACAAAATCAACAAAGGTCTTTTGGTTGTTTGAGCGAATCTCTTGTTTCCTTCGGCAAAGTCACCTCTTTTGAGCCTTCTCTTATTCTGAATTCCCCGCTAGGACTTCGGCAAACGGTAACATTTGCCGATAAAGGAGATAGAAAACGAACTCGGTTGTTCTTTACGAACTACTCTTAAGAAAAGGCAAACTCATCGAAAGGTGAGGACAGGCTTTATGCCTGACTCTCTATTTATGGGAGTCGCAAAGCCAAGGGTCCCGAAGGGATAGCCTAGCTGCCAGAAAGAGCGAAAACCTGTTGGCGCTGGCTGACAGGTTTTTTGATTTAAGGAGACGCAAATGCGCAAGGCAAATGCAAGCAAGCACATTTCCAAATATAAGATCCTCATGACCTGGATCCTGGTCAGTTGTTTGGTTTTGATGCTGGTTGCGCCTGCATTCGCCGAACAGCCGCTAAAAGATCAATCTCAAGAACCGTTCAAATTTAACAAATACGCAGGTGGAGAAATACTCGTAAAGTTCAAAAAAGATGCCTCGCAAGAATCAATTCGTTCATTGAATAAGGACAAAAAGACCAAGGTAAAGGAGAAACTCTCCCGAGTCAGCGTGCAGCGCCTTCAGGTTCCCGCTGGAAAGACCGTCTCTGAGGCAATCAAGGAGTATGAGAAAGATCCAAAGGTCGAATTCGCCGAACCCAACTACACTTTCACGGCGGACATTGTCCCCGACGACTATTACTACTCCTACTATCAGTGGAATATGCCGAAAATCGGGGCCCCGGAAGCATGGGATGTTGAGAGAGGACAGACCAACCAAATAGTCGTTGCAGTTATTGATACCGGGGTCGACGTGGGGCACCCGGACTTAAATGACCAAATCGTCCAGGGGTATGATTTTGTGAATGAAGATACTGATCCGTCTGATGATCACGGACACGGCAGCCACGTGGCCGGAATAATCGGTGCAGAATCCAACAATGGTCAGGGGGTCGCAGGCGTTGCCTGGTCGGCAAGAATCATGCCGGTCAAAGTCCTAAATTCCTGGGGGAGTGGCTATCTTTCCGACGTTGTCAGTGGAATTACCTACGCGGCTGATCACGGTGCAAAAGTTATCAATATGAGTCTCGGAAGTTCATACAATTCAAGCAGTCTTCAGTCTGCAATCAACTATGCTCACAGTAAGGGTGTTACGGTAGTTGCCGCAGCAGGAAATGACGGCAATGGCACCATCAACTACCCGGGCGGCTGCAATTACACAATAGGGGTTGCAGCGACTGATCAGAATGATAACCGCGCGAGTTTTTCAAATTATAATTCCACGGTTGACGTGGCAGCCCCTGGTGTGAGTATTGCCAGCACATGGTATCGGGGAGAAGCATATTACGCTTTGGCAAGTGGAACTTCAATGGCCACGCCTCACGTGGCAGGATTGGCAGCATTGCTGCTTTCGCAAGACCCATCCAGAAGTCCGGAGACAGTTGAAAACATGATCGAGTCGACCGCTGACGATCTTGGCCCTTCGGGATACGATGTCTACTATGGGGCGGGCAGGATCAATGCTTATCTCGCGGTTTTTGAGGATGAGAATTTTGTTGCATCAAGCACGTGGTATTTTGCAGAAGGCTACACCGGAGAAGGTTTTGAAGAATGGCTTACCCTGCAGAATCCAAATGACTCTGCATTGACTGCCCATGTTACATATATGTTTAGAGGTGGTTCAACGTGGCATAGGCACGTTTTACTGGATGCCCAATCACGACAGACGGTTGACGTTAACAGCGAGGTTGGCGAGGGTAAGGAATTTAGCATTTTGGTAGAAGCTTCTGAGCCGATTGTGGCTGAAAGACCCATGTATTTTAATTACAGGGGCGTGTGGGCGGATGGCGATGACACAATAGGGGCAACCTCACCTGCTTCCGAGTGGTACTTTGCAGAAGGCTACACTGGTGAGGGCTTTGAAGAATGGCTCACCCTGCAGAATCCAAATGACGGCGCCTCAGATGTAACTGTGACTTACATGTTTAAGGGCGGTGGGACTCAAGTACAGGGTATTACAATAGGAGCAAACTCTAGAGAGACAATAGATGTAAACGGTGTCGTAGGTCCCGGAAAAGACGTAAGCATTAAAGTCACCTCATCCTTGCCGATTGTAGCTGAAAGACCAATGTATTTTAATTACAAAGGTATGTGGAGCGGCGGCCATGACGCCATGGGTTACAGTCAGTAACGGCCCCTGTTTGATAGTTCGGATCACCGCGTGTGAACGTGCGCTTCAATCTTCTTCACCTTTGTCTATCCTTATTCTTAGTCTCTTGTTGGGCACGGGGCTGTAGCTGCAGAGCTTGCTCTGCCTGATCTCCGACGGTTCTGAAGTCGCTGCAGAGCTTGCTCTGCGTAATCTCCGACAGTTCCAAACTCTCAGTTATCTTCTGAATTCTCGGATGCCGGCATTGTTGCTGTATCACACCTGTCTTAAAGGCCTCGGATGGTTGATAATTTAAAAACGAGATGTTATTTTGTTTAAGTGGCTTTAAAATCCGGCGCATTCGTCTAGTGGCCTAGGACATCGCCCTCTCAAGGCGGAGATCGCGGGTTCGACTCCCGCATGCGCCACCCAGCTCAGAAGGATAGGAGAGCAAGAAACCGCTCTCCTTTTTTCGTTTCGTCTAACAGCCGTCTAACACTTGAAACCCACACCATACTGCAGGCACTTTCTGGATTAGAGACCGAGGAGATAGCTTATCCCTAAGAAGACAATTGAGCCACTGTGACCGAAGACCTCTCTTACCATTTATTTCCTGGACAAACACCTCAGCAAATAATACGATTTGAGAATCAGTACAAGAGCATGAAAAAGAAATGAATGCAGATGTTTATACTGACCCGCATAAAGCACTTCCATAAATGCATGAGAGCTCCAAAACATGTTAAGGATGCTGCGGTAAGTATGTCTCAGACAAAAAAACCGCATGCGCGCTATGCGGCAAAAATAGCGTTGTTTGGGCTTTTATATGGAACTGCATAATCAATGTTGGGTGCTGACCTGAGAGCATATGGAGTGAATGAAATGTCACGAGAAGAACCAAAAGACAGGCTTGAAAGGCTCATCCGTGAAAGCGGGGAAAAAGCCATCAAAATCACGCAGCTAACCGGCAACATTGCGCAATGGGGTCACGAAGTATCAGACCTGGCAAATGCCAGTAATAAAGTCATCCAATACCCGCCACCTCCTGGCTTTAATCGGGAAAATGCAATCGGAGCATGGGAGCAGGTGGTGTCACAGGAAGATAGTGTGCTCAGCGGCCTACAGCGATTTTCAATCCCTCCAGTCACAACATCAGGTAGCGCGGCTGCCTTCTCAATGGCTGAGTTCGCCAACCCAAATGCCTTTGTCTGCAACGTGCCGCCAGGCAAACACGAGGCAGCGTGCAATGATGCCGAACAACTGGGCTATGTGCTGGACAAGTTGGCAGACAAGGAAAGCGTATTGACTGTGATGAAGCAAACGGATCTGAACATGGCTGCAACTGGAAAGAAAAGCCCTGTTGAGTTATTCGAGATTGCTTGGGCTGCCTTTGAGAAGCCGGTAACGACTGACTCACCTGCAAACACATCGCTTATCCCAATGAGGGAGTCCATAAAGGAGAGTGTTGAACACCTACTACGATTAAGGTCTAAGCAGGAGCTTACAAGGAACGAATACGCGAAAATACTTTCAATCGCAAATCAGCTCGCCTATGATGGCACTTCCCAAGCTGACATACAGTCGTGGGCTGATCGCTGGAGTGGCAAGGGCGGTCTCCTTGATCAGCTCTCAAGTTCCAAGGGCAAGAATATTACACGAGAAGAGTGGCGGGGTCTATTGAGAAAAGCATCGCTGTTTCTACGTGAGATACTACAGGGTCTTGATCATAAAAAGTTCAAGAAAAGCTCTTGATCTGCTGCGAGTGGTGCCCAACAAGGGCGTGGATCCGACTGAGCCGCCTGGCCGGCTTCGGCAAGCTTTGATCTTGGTGATAGACTCTGGTTGTCCGCTTGGGCCTTGATCCCGCCACTTCGGCTCAGCGGCTCACGCCCAAACGTTCGGTGGCAAGAGAGAATTGCACACGAGAAGAAGGGAGTTGGTGATGGACTGGAAAGCATCTCTCGTCAAGGATGAGAACGAGAACCTCTTCCAAATACCGCGCAGATGGGTTTTGCTGCGCTATTACGAAGCCTTCAACTTGCTCTTCCGGATCGAGAACGCCCTGCGCGTCTTTGTCTACACTGTTCTCAAAACGGAGTTCAGAGAGAAGTGGCCGGACATCGAGATCATCTCGGATGAGGCTGGCGCTGGCTCGATCGCATCCATCGCCAAGAAAAGGATGGCCCAATCCCAGTCCTATGGGTACCTCGGGCACGCCGTCACATGCCCGATCATGCAGCTCACCAGTGGTGAATTGACTCGTCTCATCGTGCACGATTCATATTGGAAACTCTTCAAGCATCAATTCCGCGGGAGCAAAGAGATCATAAAGAACAAGCTCGAGGAGATCGGTTCCATACGCAATTCTCTTGCCCACTTCCGGCCTATTAAAGAGGACGATGTGACTGCAATCAAGCACAATGCGAAACATGTCTTGATGGGGGTCGAGGAGTACCTCGGTCAAGCTCTGCGGCAGCCTGATGTAGTGCCTACAAACACTGACGACGAATGGTACAGCAAGCTCAGAAACCTCAAGAATGAGCTCTGCTCCACGTTCTTTCAACAATCGGAAGACGCGTCATGGATCAGGATAGGACTCGGATACACATGCCCCGTTTTGAAGACAAACCGCTTTCACGAGCAGTACATCGCCTATGACGTCCTCACCATCAACTCGGCCACAGTTTTGCATGAGCATCCAGACATCCGGTCGGCGGTGTCCTTCTTGTCCGAGTCTATTCCCTACACGCAGATGTCTGACGACATGATTCCGAACTTCCGCAAAGCACTTCTGTTCATTGTCAACAGGAACATCCTCGAAGAGCTTGCGGACACAATTCACGATTCATTGAAAGCCATACTACGCGCCATTGCGGAGGAATCTGAACTCATTCAGCAAGACAACCTCGCGCGGGGTAAACTCGTTCATGTTGCCCGCGCCTCTGCTAGTGCCCGTGAAACAAAGTCTGGTGCAACTTGGAATGTTGAGACAGCAACATTCTGGACGCCGGTCTCTCCGAGTGACCCACCGGAGTACTGGGGTAGTTTTGGAAGTTACGTGGAGCGCGACTTCATAGCGGGGACAGACCAATACCCGTGGATGCCGGAGATCATTTCTTGGTGGGAACCACCGTTCTAATGAATAGAGCACCGAACCAAAAGGTCCACCGTACCCCGCAAGGCGCGTGGACGCGCCTTGCGGGGTTACGGTGCCCTGAATCGTTATGCGCAGAGGGCCACACTGTGGCCAAACGCGAGCAAGACACTGAGTCTATTTTCAGAAAATGCCAGTATCATAGAACAATCGAGACTAGCAGCCGAAGGCCGAATTCAAATATTAAGCATTTTGTATAATGATTTAATAAATTCGACATACCCACATTGAGGTCTTATTTAGCACTCGAGCTCGCACTAAAGGTGAGGAACAGAGATGAAAAAGACAAAGAACATAAGCAATCCTGGCTGGGCTGAGATCATCAATGCTGTCACGACACCGCTCGGCTTCTTCGCCCTGGTGGTACTAGCATTAGAGGTCGTTCTAACCATAGGAGTGGGCTCCATTAAAGACCCCTGGCGCATATACCTAATCGGGAGCACGATTGTCTTACTATTTACACTAGTTGTGATTGTGGCTTTCCTTGCGTATAAATGTTCTGATGCCTTATTGGGGAGCGCAGAAGACAAGTCTCACGGGGAGCCAGCCCAAAAAGGCCAAAAGAACGATCTCTTATCCTCAACCGAAGAACGAAAAAGGGTAGCTTGGACCGACATAGAAGATGCTGCTGTAAGGCTCTGCGATCATGTTCTTGGCAGTGGATTTGAACCAGATACAATTGTGGGTGTAGGACGGGGAGGTGCCATTGCGGTGGGAGTTGTGGCCGCTTGGTTTCGTCAACACCAAGGATTAGAGCATAGGCTCCATCCTGTCCAAATGCTTGACCGAAGGTATCTTCGCCAAAACAATCACGATAAAAAAACAGTGGTCATTGGACTTCACACTCTGGATGCTCAGAATCGGAAGGTGCTTTTATTGAACGCGGATACTTATACTGGGACAACGATCCAAGAAGCAAGAGATACCATCCAGCGCCTCCGTCCGACCAAAGTCAAGACAGGAGCCTTGTATGTGGTCAAAAAAAACGGCGCGGAAACTACATATGATCCTGACTATTGTGGCAAGATTCTTAAGGGTCAAGACGCTGAAATAAGTTTGCCGTGGCGAGGAAAGCACTATAAGTTTGAAGAAGAAATAGATACTGCTGAAGTTGCCCAGAGAACCCTTGTATTAATCCACGGACATGTAGGGACGGGAAAAACTAGCATTACTAACTCCATTGTTAAGGAAACTGGGTACTATCCTATTCATACCGACGAATTCTGGTTCAGACATGGATTGCGTGATAGACATAAAGATCCTGGGGTTAGCGCAGAACATAACAATCTTATGTACGATCTCTGCTGGTCAGTCATCGGAAGCGGCAGAGATGCAATCCTGGACTGTACATCTAGATGGGGTTCATTTCGTATAAAAATGGTCAAAGGTTTCAAACCGTGGGGAGTGACGTTAATTATAGTGCGCTGCGTTTGCTCTGAAGAATCTGCAATGCGTCGTATCGCCTATAGAAAATGCTTTGGCCCTCACGATATGGGAAATATAAGCGAATACAAGCGTGTTAAAAAAGAGTACAACGTCATAAAGGAGAAAGAAGCCTCCCAGATAAACCTAATAGATGTGAACACGGATGAACTGACTTGTAAGGTCTCACATTGCTTAACAAGGGATGCTAAGAGGGTTAGCGAAGTGTGCGAAGCCATAAAGTCAGGTTATTTGGAAAAGTTTAAAACGTAGTCGTGATTCTTGTGGGATTGCGCATAGAATGTACTGTTGTATTATGTAACTGAAGATTCGAAGTCAAGACTGCATGCCTAATTGGAAGATGCTGATAGTGCAGCGTTGCTGGTTTATGGGCAGAGCCCAAGAATTTTTTCTTGTGAGGGAGTTGGCGGAAAGAGATGAGCGAGAAGGCGGAACAACAAATAGAGTTTGGTCTCCTGGAAAACGGGCTTGAATTCATCTACTCTGCCTTGTGCATGCTCTCCGAATATGACGCGAACAGACCAGACGACAAACGGAAGCTCAAGCACGCAGTACTTCACTTATCTGCGGGCGTGGAGCTTGTGCTCAAGGAGCGCTTGCGACAGGAACACTGGTCGCTGGTATTTGAAGATGTGGACAAAGCAAACGACACTGATTATAAGTCCGGCAACTTCAGAAGCGTTTCCTTCGATACCTGCGTGCAGAGGCTGAAAAGCATATGTGGCATAGCATTTTTTGAGAGCGATCGACAAAGAAAGAAGTTTCTTTCAGATCTAAGAGATAAGCGGCACCGTCTTGAGCACTTTGGAATCTTGGACTCGATCGAGGCGCTCACAAGTTCAAGTGCAAAGGCCCTTTCGGTGCTTCTCACTTTCATCAACGAGGAGCTTCCGCCAGATGATTTCTCGAGGATAGAATTCGATATGCTCGGGAACATAAAGAGCATACTCAGTGATTTCGATGCTCTCAATGCAGGACGAATGAAAGATTTGCAGTCTGAAATCGAGAGAGCTGTTGCAGAATATGGCGAGGTACTGCAGTGTCCAGCTTGCTTCCAGGTAGCATTTCTGCTGAGGAGTGGGTACAATCCTAGCTGCTTGTTCTGTGGGTATAGCGCTGAACCGGAAGATGCAGCGCACGAATGGGTTTGGGCCATCTGCAAGATAAGTGAGTATGAGGTAGTCAAGGAGGGTGGAGAATATCCCGTCTATTATTGCCCTGAATGTCATTCAAAGGCACTGGTTAGCACAACCGGTCAAGCAGCAGGTCTGGGCTATGTATGCTTCGCCTGCGGCATGACTTGGAGTGATGATGAACTGGAGTTCTGTGCGGAGTGTAGTTGCCCCTTCGTTGCCAGCAAGGACGATCTTGGAATGACGATATGTCCCGAGTGCTTTGACTACAGAATATCAAAGGACTAGCTGGCTCGGCAAGAGAAACAGAGCGGCATGCTATCAGGCTGTGAATAGATGTGGGATCAATACAGATGCGTCAGCAGTCCTGGCTCGAATGTTTCGGGGGAGCGACCCTTGGGGACTTGCTTGAATACAGCCGTAGAGGTGACGCCTTTCGTCTAGCACCTGTCTAACAAACGACTGCAGAACATGGTCAAAACCGGTTAGTTATGGAAAGAGTCAGACCTTCAAAATGGCTGTTCAAGCTAGCAACGGGTGGACACGGCAAGACATGGCAAAATCCCCTTTGCTGACCTCTCAAGGCGGAGATCGCGGGTTCGACTCCCGCATGCGCCACAGAATCAGAGTATTAGAGGGACTTCAAGAGAGTCCCTGTTTGTCTATTCTCCTAACGACGCGCGTCTCTCGCGTGCGTTGCTGCCGGGGATTCTGCTGACGTGGAGTTCTTCAATGGTTCGTTATTCCCTCGGTAGAATGTCATATCTCATGCTGACAGCATCTCTGCGATCTTCCTTTACATTTTGTATGAATCCCAGTCTCTCATACCAATCGATCCTATGGGGGTATGCATCCACTGTCAAGAATCTGCAGGCGATACCTTCGTCAGCCCTTGAATTCAGCTTGCGTGCAAGACCTATGCAGTACTTCACAGCTTCAGTGCCAAAGCCATTGCCTTGCAACCCCTGACAGGTTGCTAATCTCGCTACCTTGATTGCCGGAAAGATGGAGAAAGGTGTGGTCAATTCTCCTTTTTTCTTCTCTTTGCCACTTAGTCTGATCGAATCACAAATTAAGCTAAAAAAACTGGCAATCTCTCCGTCATAAAGCATAAGCGTGGTAATGGCGATGAAATTATCTTGATAGGCTAATGCGTCTTCTTTTAAGAATTCATTGAGGTCTTTGTCTCCACAATCAAAATTAGAGAGGTCGAAGCTCTTCGATAACCTCTCTAAACGCAATCTGGAAAAATCAATTGTATTTGGACTGCTCCCCATCAATTAGCCCCTTAAAAAACAAAAAGGACCATTCTTTGTCCTTTTTGATCCGAACTACCATAAGCCTATTTTGCTTTCTTGCTCAAGACTTTATACGTTTGGTCGCACTCCTTCAAGAATCGATCTTTGCTTTCACTATATTTTGACTCTTTAATGCTTTTCAAGAAACGTTCTGCATCTTTGCCTTTTAGTACCGGAGTGGGTTCAATTGGCTTTGCCATTTGTTTCCACCTTCCTCATCCGTTGCCAAGCTTATTATATCATTTCGATCTGTTACAAAAAACCCTCTTGTCAATTATCGACATCCGGGAATCAGAATTGTAACAAGTTTACGGGGGAATCGCAATCATTCAGGCCGTTTCTCTTCCTTCCAATTGAAAATCTATAAGCCGACAACAAATCCAAATAGAACCCACATCTCTTATTTCCTTTCCAGCCAATTCTATTCGCTCATCGCTTCGGTCAAGGTTGCTGGTATAATTAGTTTTTTCAGTTTTTGGCCTCTGTCTAATATCTGCCTAACAGATGAAATAATTTTCACGCTAATTTGCCCCACAATGCGTTTCCCTATTTCTTGAAGCAGACCCAACTTGAACTCTCGCGACGTGTGCAATATGTTAAGAGACTAGCAAGAAGGGCTGAAGTCGCAAATAAGAGAGTTTCACCGCATGCTCTAAGACATACCGGTCAGCCACAGTCTGGATTAAGAACGGCGGAGATACCGTATCGCTCATAAGACAGCTGGGCCACGTTGACCAAAGAATGATTGATGTTTATGTGAACCTGGTGGGGAGAGAGTGCATAATAGAGAGGCAGGCCCTAATGAATAGGGCCTGCCTCTTGAGGCTTTCTTTAGACTTTTACTACATTTTCTGCCTTAGGGCCTTTGTCGCCCTGGACAACGTCAAAGGTTACGTCCTGATTTTCAGATAGAGACTTGAACCCGTCACCGTTGATGTCTTTGTGATGAACAAACACGTCTCCACCGTCTTCACTCTCAATAAATCCAAAGCCTTTGGAGTCATTGAACCACTTAACTTTTCCTTTAGCCACGCCACTGCACCTCCTCGTCAAGCATTGGAAGATTGCGGAGCTCTGTCATAAAAAAAACCGCAAAGCTCAAGTCTTCGCGGCAACAAACAACAAACATCCGAAACTTCTAATACATCATCGCATACAAGTGCAGATAAGTCAACAGCAACCACTGCATCCTGCCCGGACACAAAGTTGGTGTCAAGAATCTGAACTGAACTTAACCTATCTCACCTCCGATTTCCTGACGTGCTTCTTTAGCTGAGTCAATGTCTCCACGATATAGTTCCAATTAAGTGCCGGTATGTCCGCCAGTCTTGTGGGCTTGTGATTGGCCCAATCTGCTTAATACCTTCTAAACCTGGTCTGCTCGTTTTTTTTGGTTCTGGGTGAGTGGCCTGGGTGCTTCTCCTGACATTGAACGTCCTTGATTTTTTGGTTGAGAAATATTTCCCAAATTGGTACACTAATCAGGCTAGGGGTAATAGGGTAATGTTTTAGAAAGCGGGTGGTTGCTATTCTGGGGGTTTTTAGAGGTTATCGTTCAGGTTTTGAGAATGATGAGTTGATTTCTTCTCTTAGGCGTTTGAGAGAAAAGGAGTCGGGGAAAGGCGAAGACAGCGCAAGAGCTGAGGAGACCGATTTTGCAAATATCCTACGGGACATTCAAAATCTGGTTGATCAGAAAAAGCGAAAGGAAGCCTTGATGGCTCTTGTGGCGGCTCGTCTGCGGCTCAATGATCTTAAGGCTTCGGCCAGGCTAAGGGATAGACTAGAAATGGAATTTGTGCGTTTGCGGGCGGAGATTGATGCTTTATAAGTGTTGATTTGAGGTCAAAGATTGTCGTCGAGGACTATGGAGGTTAACATGCAAGGTCGCAAGGGTAGTGTGGGGTCAATCATGGTTACGGACTTAACAACGGTTTTGCCTGGCACTCCGGTTATTGAGGTCTCGCGGCTGATGCTGGATAAACATATCCGCTGTGTTCTCGTATCCGATGAAAACGGGAATCTTGAAGGGATTGTAACGGATAGCGACATTGTTTTTGCCGCGGCGGGAAAAGCGGGCGCTCATCTTGAAGCTCCTATTTCGGGAATTATGACCAAGAACCCTCATACGGTTGATCCCGACACGGACATCTACGACGTCGTGGCAACCATGGGTGATAAGGGTTTCCGCCGTATGCCTGTTGTCAAAGACGGCAAGGTTGTAGGTGTTGTCTCGATTAGGGATATAGTTCGCGATATACTAAAGAATCTTGGATCGGAAGAGACTGACTGAGTGAGTCTGATCGTCTGATTTTGGGTGATTTTCTTGAGTTTTTGGTGGATTTGAATGCCAATTGGGTCTTTCGGCGATATTTGCCGAAAAAGCCTACTGCCTTGACCTCCTGGGTTTGACATATCTCCCTTTCTCTGATATGAATAATGGTCAATGTCGCCAACCCACGGAGGGGATAAAAATCCGCCGTAAAACTTTATTTCGACTATGCCAAAGCTTATTAGTTTTGGCACTGCTTTTTCCACAAATAGTGCATGCGTCTTCACTTGAGTCAAAAAGAGAAGAGGCAAAGCGAGTCAAGAATCAAGTAGATGCTCTAGGTCAGAGTCTCTACAAGGTTACCGATCAGTACAATTCCGCACTTTCTAAATTGGAAAGGCTTCGGGCTGAAATTGCCAAAACCGAGTCCGAGCTTGCAGCCGCCCAGCAAGAGCTTGAAAAAGATCAAAAAATCCTCAACGGAAGAGTAAAAAATATTTATCGTGGCGGAAACGTGCAATTTCTGGAGGTTGTTCTGGGCTCAAAGGATCTCCATGAGTTCCTGCTTCGCGCTGAGTTGATGACCAAGATAGGGAAGCGCGACGCCAACCTGTTGAGTCAGATAAAAGCCAAGAAAAAAGAGATTGAGGCGAAGAAAGAACAGCTGGTTGCGGCAAGAGCCCAACAGCAATCCACAGTCGCCGAACTCAAAAATCAACAAAACGAAATAGCGGCGAACCTTGGCAAACAAAAACAACTGCTCTCCGGTGTTGAGGGCGAGGTTGCGGCTCTTGAGAGAGAAGAGCGTGAAGCAAGGGCGAGAGCCGAGGCGGAACAGCAAAGAAAAAGGCTTGCGAGCAGAACGCCTTCTTCGGGTTCAAGTTCTTCCGGAGGTTCGTCCGTGGCACGGATCAGTGGATTTGTCTTCCCGGTTGCAGGTCCCCATAGTTTTTCCAATGACTGGCACGCTGCCCGTGTGGGCCATCTCCATCAGGGATGCGATATCATGGCGGCGCAGGGCACGCCGGCGGTTGCTTGCGTGAGCGGCTCAGTACGGACAAGCGAAGGTGGACGCCAAGGTCATGCGATATGGCTTCATGGTGATGATGGTAATTCTTATTTCTACGCTCATTTGAGCGGATATGCGGTTACCGGCGGGCATGTAGATGCGGGGCAAACTTTCGGATATGTCGGAAATACCGGGAATGCAAGCGGAGGTGCGCCTCATGTGCACTTCGAAGTTCATCCCGGCGGCGGCGGAGCCGTCAACCCCTACCCAATTTTGTGCTCAGCCAACTAAATCCCCTTTTGACTCATACTTTAAGTCGCATTTCTTCTTCTATTGTCTTCTGATATAATCAGCTTAAAATCTCAACCCGGATATTGTAATAGGTTTAGCGCTAAGTTCTATTGCAGTACCAGGGTTCAATAATTGCTGGGGGAGCTTGCTTTAAGCAGGCTGAGAGTCCCGTGGAATTCGGGAGACCCTTGAACCTGACAGCACAAGCCGTTCTTGTGCTACTGGGTAATTCCAGCGGAGGGAAGCGTAGGCTTGTTTGAATTTGTAATGCTCTTCCTCCAAGAGCATTTTTATTTTGCCGGAAAGGAGGAGGAAGAGGACTTATAAGCAGGACAGAAAAGAATCGATGACTATTGACTATTGGCAGCTTTTCCGGCTAGAGGAGGAACAAGTGAAAGAACTCAATCAGACAATTGCAGAAGACCTGGAAAAGATAAGAAGAGAAAAACCGCTTATTCATCACATTACTAACTATGTTGTCATGAACGAGACGGCAAACATGACTTTGTGCTTGGGTGCTCTTCCTGTAATGGCTCATGCCAAGGAAGAGGTAGAAGAGATGGTGGGGGCTGCGGGGGCCCTTCTCCTCAATATCGGAACGCTTACGCCCGAGCAAATCGAGTCTATGATTGTTGCAGCCAAGAGAGCTAATCAACTCGGCATTCCAGTTGTTCTGGATCCGGTTGGGGTAGGTGCGACGAGCCTTCGGACCGAAAGCGCCAAGAGGCTCCTATCCGAGACCGATATTTCGATCGTCAGGGGAAATTCTGCGGAGATTTCAATTCTTGCCGGCTTGGGAGGCGAAATAAAGGGCGTGGAGTCGGTCGGAAGCGAAGCGGATAATGTGGAAGTTGCAAAAGCATTTGCTGCAAGCGAGAAGTGTACGGTTGCGATCACAGGAAAAGAGGATGTGGTTAGTGACGGCGAAAGAGCGGCGATTGTAAGAAACGGTGATGCTATGCTTGGAACGGTAACGGGAACCGGATGCATGTCTACCACGGTTGTTGCGGGATTTGCGGCGGTTCAAAATGATGCGTTCTTGGCTGCGATCGGCGGTTTGGCGACATTCGGGTTGGCCGGTGAAGACGCGGCGAAAAGATCGGCAACCAATCCGGGTCTTTTTCATGTTAACCTATACGGTAGCGTGGCTGCTATCGGACGCGATGATATTCTTACCGGATGCAAAACGGAGATTCTTCAGCCCCCTCGAATTCAGTTTGGTAGTTGAGGTTTAGATGATTGACTATGGTTTGTGTATAATAACGGCGGACATGCCGGAGCTAAAAAGGACCCATGTTGATGTTGCCAGGGAATCCATCTTGGGTGGAGCGACGATGGTTCAGCTTAGAGATAAGAATGCAGGAACGAGAGAGATTCTGGAAGCGGCACTTGAAATCAGGGACTTTACGAAAAGGGCGGGCATTCCCTTTATTGTTAATGATAGGATAGACATCGCCGTCGCTGCTGGTTCCGACGGGGTGCATTTGGGTCAGGAAGACATGCCGGTAGATGTGGCTCGTAGAATACTCGGCCGAACTCGAATCATTGGTATTTCCGCTACTAATCTTGAAGAAGCGATTGAAGCTCAGAGCCGAGGGGCGGATTATTTGGGAGTAGGACCGATTTTTGCCACACCGAGCAAGGAGGACGCAGCCGAGCCGATGGGACCGGCCGGACTGGCGGAAATAAGAAAGCAAGTCAGAATCCCGATTGTGGCTATCGGCGGCATCACGGAGGAGAATGCCGGTGAGGTTATTGCGGCGGGGGCGGACGGAATCGCAGTTATCTCGGCTGTCGCCGGCGCATCTGATATGAAGAAAGCCACGTGTCGATTGGTAGGCTGTCTAAGTCAATATTCGAAAAGATGACTGATGATCTTCCCTGAATTGCTAGGGATGCAAGCAACTAAGGACCTGTCGCTAAAGTCCAAGAATGTCCTATTTCGTCATCGCGCCTGCCCGCCAATACCTGCGGCATCATAGGCCCTGGCAGGCGGGAGGAGGCCTCGGGTCGACGCGGCGATCTCATTACCGGCAGAGATTGCTTTGCTTGCTCGCAATGACGTTCACGAAACGGTTTGGCGACAAGTTAACTAATTCTGTATATGGAGTTTTGAAGGAGTCATGATGGGACTTATTGAGCGGTTAAGGGCGGGGGAAGTGCCCGAAGATTTGATAAGGGTCGCCGAAAATGAGCGGATTGAAGTCGAAAAACTGCGGGAGAACGTGGTTTCGGGGGTCGTGGCGATTCCGAAGAACAAGAATCATGATGTCTCCCCCGTCGGTATCGGGCAGGATTTAAGGATCAAGGTGAATGCCAATCTTGGCACATCCGAGGAATACTCATCTCTCGATGAAGAGTTACTGAAATTGCGGGTGGCAACCGATGCCGGCGCGGATACCGTAATGGATCTAAGCACCGGCGGCGACCTAGGCGGGATCAGGCGCGCAATAATTCGTAATTCATCGATCCCTGTCGGCACCGTTCCCATCTATCAAGCCGCAGTTGAGGCCAAAGAGGAATATGGCAATATATTGAGTATGAAGGCAGATGAAATATTCAAAGTAATTGAAAGGCAGGCTGCCGACGGAGTTGACTTTATGACGATCCACAGCGGTGTGACGCGAAAAGCGCTGAATGCTCTTGCCTCATCGGGGCGCGTGACCAATGTTGTGAGCAGAGGAGGAGCTTTTCTCTTGGGCTGGATGCTCCACAATGACGAAGAAAATCCTCTTTATGAATCATTTGATAGATTGCTTGGCATTATGAAGGAATATGACATAACGTTGAGCTTGGGAGACGGCATGCGTCCCGGTTGCTTGGCTGATGCAAGCGATAGCGCTCAATTTCAGGAATTGCTTACGCTGGGGGAGCTGGTTGGCGAGGCAAGAAGGGAAGATGTGCAGGTAATCGTGGAAGGTCCCGGGCATGTATCTTTTGATCAAATAGAGGCCAATGTGAAGATCGAGAAGTCCATTTGCCGGGGAGCTCCTTTCTATCTTCTTGGTCCTTTGGTTACGGATGTTGCCCCCGGGTATGATCATATAACATGCGCAATTGGTGCGACGTATGCAGGAGCGTGCGGAGCCGATTTCATCTGCTACGTTACGCCGCGGGAGCACTTGGGGTTGCCAACTGTTGAAGACGTGAAGGACGGGGTTATTGCATCCAGAATCGCAGCTCATGCGGCTGACATTGTGAGAAAGATACCCGGGGCGCGGGAATGGGATCTGGAGATGGCCAAAGCGAGAAAGAATCTTGACTGGGAAAAGCAGATAGAGCTGGCCATAGATCCGGAAAAGGCGCGTGTGGCTCATGAGGAGAGAAAAGGCCAAGAACGTGAGGCTTGCACGATGTGCGGCGAGTTTTGTGCTATGAAGTTGGTCAGTGAATATTTAGAGTCTCCCGATTTGAGGATTTGCTAGTTGAAGAAAGAGAATTCGGAGTTGTCGGCAAAAGACATCGGCGAAACCGGACTGATCGGCGAAATCTCCAAGATATTGACTGCCGCAGATTCGGATGTGGTCGTGCCTATTGGTGACGATGCTGCGGTAGTAAAATCCAGGAGAGATCTCCTGCAAGTTTTGACCACGGATATTTTGGTTGAGAATGTTCATTTTAGGGTTGATACGGCCGGGCCTTTTGAAATCGGTTACAAGGCAATTGTAGTAAACGTCAGCGATATTGCCGCAATGGCCGGTCTGCCTCGTTTTGCCCTCATTTCTCTCGGCCTCAGAGCTGACACACATGTTGATTTTGTGAAAGCTTTTTGTCGGGGAGCAGCTAAAGCAGCCCATGAATACGGTCTTACCATTATCGGAGGAGATACCACCAGATCTTCCGAGTTGATTGTAAACGTGGCTATGATCGGTGAAGTGGAGCTCACGATGATCAGGCGGAGAAGTGAAGCTCAAATTGGGGACAAGATCGTGGTCACCGGAGATTTGGGAGCTTCAGCGGCCGGTTTATTCTTGCTTTCGGATTCCGGGTTGCAGCAAAGGACACGCTATTCAGAGGAGCTCAAACAGGCTCATCTTCTTCCGAAGGCAAGGGTTCGGGAAGCAAGGATTGCGGCTAAAGGAGGAGCTCATGCAATGGAAGACATCAGTGACGGTTTGGCAAGTGAGATAAGGCACATTTGCGAACTGAGCAAAGTTGGCGCGGAAATCAAGGTAGATAGCATACCGGTTGCATCCGGAGTAGAAGAAGTTGCTCGGCTAGTCGGCAAGGATGCCTCCAACTTAGCCTTGTACGGCGGGGAAGATTTCGAGCTGGTTTTTACCGCGTCCGAATCTGATTGGCCGAAGATCAAAGAAGAAATTGAGACAGAAACCGGAACCAAAATCACTGTTGTCGGAGAAATTGTTGACGCCAAGGAGGGCATTTTTCTTGCCGGGCCTAACGATAAAAGGACTGTGCTCGCAAGCTACGGCTATGAGCACTTCTAGGTTCCCCAAAAAGTAATTCAACAAAGAGACGTTTTGCTGTAGAATTGACTGAATTAGCTTCGCAGGAAAGATTGTGGGAGAGAGATGTAACATGGAGATACAGCGCGCACTAGCGATCGGCGGTTCTGATCCAAGCGGTGGAGCGGGGATTGAGGTTGATATTTTTGCCCTGTCGGAAATCGGTGTTTTTCCCTATTTTGCTCTAACGGCGGTTACGGCCCAGAACAGCAAAGGAATTGATGCCATAGAGAATATCGATCCGAAAGTTGTTCTCAAGCAGTTGGAATCTGTTTTTTCGGAAAATGAGATCTCAGCTGTAAAGGTCGGCATGCTTGGTTCACGCGCAAACACGGAGGCAATTTCCGGGTTTTTTGAAGAGCGCGGAATGAAGAATTTGGTTGTTGATCCGGTACTGGTTGCGTCCGATGGAACGGAGTTGCTGGGGTCAACAGCTTTTTCGATCTTGAAGATCCGGCTTTTCCCCTTGACGGCCATTGTAACTCCAAATCTATCGGAGGCGGAACGCCTGGCTGGTTTTGGTATCAGCACGCTGGAAGACATGAAGAAAGCCTGCAAGGCAATCCATATTTTTGGTTCCAAATGGGTATTGATAACGGGTGGGCACTTGAGGGGCTCCGAGTGTGTGGATGTCCTATTCGACGGCGACAGATACTACCAATTTACCAGCAAGAAAATTGATAGTGTAGATGTTCGAGGGACGGGTTGCATTTTTGCTTCCGCGCTGGCGGCCGGTTTGGCACAGGGACAGGATGTTCCGCATGCTTGTGAGAAGGCGAAGCGCTATGTTACGAGCAAAATCAGACATGCATATCAAGTCGGAAAGGCTTCCCTGCAAACCCTGCCCCTGGGTTTGATAGAGAAGAGTATTTAGGACTATTCGGGGGTAATTTCGGGAATCTGCCGCCCTTAGTAGGATCGAGCCACCTTATTGGCTTTCAAGCACTTGGTGCAGACACTTACGGTCTTGGGCGTTCCGTTGATAACGGCACGGACTTTTTGAACATTCACATTCCACCGCCGAGGGGTACGACGGTGCGAATGACTGATTCTCTTCCCAAATAAAGGTTTTTTTCCACAAATATCACAAATTCTTGCCATTCCTGAAAAGCTCCTTGTCAACATATTCTGCAATTGTGCAGGTGAAATGCACCTAAACAGGATAACATCAATTCCCGCTTTTGACAAGGGTGACGACGCAAATTGCGGCTCCAAAAAGCCGACATTCTAGGCACAATTTCCCTGTGGTATTATATTATGGTTCCTGTCCAAAAAATGGCGGACGGACAGAACAGATAAAGGGGGAGCAAAAGAATACGAGGGAAGTTGAAAGGATGCTCAAGGTGCCTAACTAAGTCCTTGGAAAACAAACACTCGAATCCTTGAATCCTTGAATCCTAGAACCCTCTTTTTTGTCCGTTATCGGGGAAAGGTTGGTGAAATCCGATGGGCGATCAGAAGGCCCTTGGCGCCGTAAAGATTTCGAATGAAGTGTTGGCTAAGATTGCGGGATTCGCTGCTTTGGAATGCTATGGCATCGCGGGAATGGCAAGCCCTGGCTTGCCGTCTGAAGTGGTGCAATTGCTCTCAAGGGACAAACTGCAGAAGGGTGTTAAGATCAAATCTCAAGACAATCAGGTTGAGGTTGACCTTTATGTAGTGGTTGAGTTTGATATTAACATGGCTGAAGTAGCCAATAACCTGATGAGCAAAGTCAAGTATGTCCTGGAAAAATCGGCCGGCGTCCAGGTAAAAAACGTTGATGTGCATGTTCAGGGAGTCAAATTGCGGAAAAGCTGATCAGGGAGTACAAACTGATGACTCAAACAATCTCCGGCTCTGATGTGGCGAGACTGGTCGACGCAAGCTTAGCGGCTCTCAAGCGCCGGCAGAATGAAATTAATAGGCTAAACGTTTTTCCCGTACCGGACGGTGATACCGGGACAAACTTAGTCTTGACTGTGCAAGCCATGTTGGAAGAGCTTACCAAGACTCCTGATAAATCCATGAGCTCTGTGTCCAAAGCCGTCACTTTCGGGTCTCTGATGGGTGCAAGGGGGAACGCGGGAGTGATCCTATCCCAAATGGTTCGAGGTTTGTTTGACGCGGTCGGTTCTTCCGAGATTATTTCGGCTTCCGACATAGCCGGTGCACTGCAGAACGCTGTTACGGTTGCCTATCAAGCAGTTCGAAAGCCGGTGGAAGGGACAATGCTTACGGTCCTAAAAGACGCCTCTTCGGCCGCGCAGAGTCCGGCAAAACGGAATTTAGATATTGAAGTGCTGTTGGAAAAGATCTTGGTTGAAGCCAATCTGTCTTTGGACCGTACTCCCTCATTGCTGCCGGTTCTGAAGGAGGCCGGCGTTGTTGATGCCGGGGGATACGGGCTGGTGGTCATGGGAGAGGGCATTTTGGCTTCGCTGAAAGGTCAAGAGTTAGAAGAGCTGCTTGGTAGCTATGCCCCGAGCGGCGGCGGAGAAGAGGAAATCTCTCTTGAGTACAAATACTGCACCGAGTTTCTGCTAAAAGGCAATAATATCGACACGGAGAATTTACAGAGCAAACTTGAGTCCTTGGGCAATTCGGTAATGGTGGTCGGTCCGCCTGATCTGAAGAGAATTCATGTTCACAGCAACACCCCGGGAAAAGTGCTGGAAATTGCAACGGGGGTTGGAAGTCTTTCCCGGGTTCGGATAAATAATATGGAAGAACAGGCGGAAGAGAGAGCCCGGATGTTGGCCTTTGCCGGTCCAAAAAAGAATATCGGAATTGTGGCTGTTGCTTCAGGAGAGGGCATCAAGAAGATCTTGGCCAGTCTGGGAGTGGAGAAGATAGTCGACGGCGGACAAGGTATGAATCCGAGTACCGCCGAAATTCTGGAGGCGGTCGATGAGATCCCGGCTGATGAAGTCCTGATACTTCCCAACAATAAGAATATTGTTCTTGCGGCCCAGTCGGCGATCAAAGAGAGCAAGAAGAAGGCCTTAGTTATCCCGACCAGCTCTTTTTTGGAAGCTTTTTCTGCGCTCTTGGCATATGATCCCGAAAAGTCATTGAGCGACAACGCAGTGGAAATGGAAGATGCCTGTTCCAATGTTAAGACGGGAGAAATCACTCTGGCTGTCAGAGATTCAAAGTCAAAGGCGAAAATAATTAAAAAGGGCGACTACATAGGCTTGTTCGATCATGAGATAAAGGTAGCCGGCAAATCTTTAAAAAAAGCGGCGCAGGAGCTCATTGATCTGATGTTGGACGAGGATGATGAGACAATCACGTTGCTATCGGGATATGATGTTTCAATTAATGAGGCGAATGAGGTGATGACCGCGATTGCTGAGGGTCATCCGGACTTGGAGGTAGAACTTCATGCCGGCGGTCAGCCGTTGTATCATCTTTTGATTGGGATAGAGTAGGGAATGAAGTCCAAAGTCCGAGGTCCTGGGTCCAAGGTCCGATGTCCAAAGTCGCGGCTACAGAAGTTGGAGGATTGATGGCAGGGAAAATCGCAATTGTAACGGATAGCACGGCCGACTTGCCTCTTTCTTATTATGAGCAACACGACGTCAAAGTGGTGCCGTTGATAGTGCGGTTTGAGGAGGAGACTTTTAGGGACTGGGTTGATATCGGCCCGAATGATTTCTACAAAAGGATGCGAAAGACCAATGTTTTGCCGAAAACCTCGCAACCGTCTGTGGCTGAATTCGCCCAGGTCTACAAGCAGTTGGCGGCCGAGACGGAGCAGATAGTTTCAATTCATTTGTCTTCTGAATTAAGCGGCACTGTGCAGGCGGCCGAGATCGCTTCGGAGATGGTGGACATTCCGGTTTCCGTAATTGATGCAAAACTTGCTTCGCTGGGTACCGGATTAGTTGTTGACGCGGCAGTGCGAGCCAGGGAAGAAGGTCTGTCTTTCGATGAGATCGCCGGGAAAGCTCGTGAGGTGGCGGCAAAGACCAAAATTCTTTTTAGCGTCGGAACTTTGAAATATCTCCAGCTGGGCGGAAGAATAGGAAAAGCCCAGGCCTTGGTCGGCTCTATTTTGAATATCAAGCCGATATTGACCCTTCGGGATGGAGTTGTAGTTCCCTACAAAAAGGTGAAGGGCACAAACAAGGTCTTCGCTGAGATGAAGGACTTCTTTCTTGCGAATGTGGAAGGTGAAGGGTCTCTCTACCTTGGTTTTGCTCATGCCGACTTTCCGGAAGGGGTGCAGCGATTGAAAGATGTAATCGGAGCTGAAACGGCAAGGGCTGCTTCTGTTATTGAATCGGAGATCGGTTGTGTGATCGGAACCTATGTAGGACCCGATACTTTCGCTATCGTCTTTTATGAAGACTAGATTTGCCAAAGCGGGAAGGACCAATGAGCCGGATTCTAAAGGAAGAAATTGAGGATTCTTGCCTGCTCCGGATAGAGCGGGCTTTGAATTTAGAAAAAAGACTGGGTTGTCAAAACAATTCAATTATCGGTGGTTTTTCAGATCATATTCATTGGTTGCTTGCCGATTTGCTTCAGCGGCCGTGCAAATTCTCCCTGCCCGAAGATGTCCGGGATTTCGGCCGGGTGTATCAAGGCTCCGCTAAGTCCAAGCGCTCTCACTTGATCTCAGAACTCGAGGAATTATTAAACACTAGTTCTGAGAACCAATCCCTCTCCGGCCTTCCAAAGCGGATCGCCGCAAGCAATCAGGTCAATTTAAGGAAGAATGTGCAGTACCAGAAACACGTCGGTGAGGCAACGGCAAAGAAACTAAAACAGTTGAAAGTCGAGACGGTCGGAGATCTGCTATACCACTTTCCCTTCCGCTATCTCGACACAAGTGCTTTGAAGAAAATTTCGGAAGTCAGAGAGGGCGAGGACGCGACGGTTATTGGTATTGTTAGAGCCGTTCGAAAATTTCGAAGCAAGCGCGGAGTCCGTGTCCTAAATATTGGAATATATGATGGGACCGCTTATCTTTACGGAGTCTGGTTCAACCAGGATTACATTGCCGAAAATCTTGAGGAAGGGAAAAAAGTCGCTTTTAGCGGCAAGGTTGAGTATCGCTTCGGACAGCTTCAGATTGAAAAACCGTTTTATGACATCATTGATGACGAGACGGATGTTGCTCATGATACCGTTCATACAAACAGGATAATTCCGTTTCATCCGGCTACTCAAAACTTATCCGCGAGCAGGCTGAGGAGAATCATCAAGCACCTCGTTGATACCGAAACAGAATTTCCGGAGCCCCTGCCGGTTTCGATAAGAGATGAATTCAACTATCTGTCAAAATCGCTAGCCCTGAGAGAAATCCACTTCCCTTCCAGCATGAAGCTTTACAAGAAAGCCAGAATGCGTCTGGTATTCGAGGAGCTGTTCTTAATACAGGTGGGACTGGCGATAAGGAAGGCCAACTTCCAGCGGCAAACAAAAGGGATTCAACACAAAATAAGCAATTTGCTTTTGGATGAATTTTGCTCTTCGCTGCCTTTCGAGTTGACTGCGGACCAGAAAAAAGTAGTTGCTGAGATTCAGGATGACATGGCCGGCCCGAAGCCGATGAATCGGCTGCTCCAGGGCGAAGTTGGTTCCGGCAAAACAATTGTGGCTCTTATGACCATTCTGACTACTGTAGAGAATGGTTTTCAGGGAGCGATAATGGCTCCGACGGAAGTGCTGGCCGAGCAGCATTTTCGGAAAATTATGGGTTTCCTGAAGGATTTGAAAGTGAGCGTCGCTCTTCTTAAAGGAAGTCTCACGCCAAAAGAAAAAGCCCAAGTCCAGGAGCAGATCGGCCGGGGTGAAGTGGATATAGTTGTCGGAACTCATACCCTTGTGCAGGAGACAGTTGCGTTCAAAAACCTGGGGGCGGTTGTCATTGATGAACAGCATAGATTCGGTGTGAGACAACGGGTGAATCTCAAGGAGAAGGGCGTCTATCCGGACGTTCTGATTATGACGGCGACCCCGATTCCCCGCACTCTTGCTCTCACTCTTTACGGAGATCTGGATGTTTCAGTCATCAGGGAGCTTCCTTTGGGGAGAAAAATCAGTGAGCACATAACCACTTACATCCGCGACCGAAATCATCGGGACTGGGCTTATAGAAAAATCAGAAGCGAGATAGAAAAGGGACGCCAGGCTTACGTGGTTTGTCCTTTGATTGAGGAATCCGATAAGCTGCAAGTTAAGGCGGTTGCCGAAGAGACTGAACGGCTTAAGAATGGTATCTTCCCGGACTTGAGAGTCGGTCTGATTCATGGGAAGCTGAAGCCTGCTGAAAAAGAAGAAGTAATGCAGAGTTTTCAGAATGGCTTAATCGATATTTTGATTTCTACAACAGTTATTGAAGTAGGAATAGACGTGCCAAACGCGTCGGTCATGCTCATTGAGGATGCCGAGAGATTCGGCTTAGCTCAACTTCATCAATTGAGAGGAAGAATCGGCCGGGGACGTCACAAGTCCTATTGCATTTTGTTTGCAGATCCCAATACCGAGGAAGGCCGTGCAAGAATGAACGCCATAAAGGAAGTGACGGATGGGTTCAAATTGGCCGAGGTTGATCTCGAAATTCGGGGGGAAGGGCAGATTTTTGGCACCAGACAATCCGGTCTCCCGGATCTGAAACTGGCAAGATTAACTAGAGACTTAGAGATACTACTTTCCGCCCGCAAGGAAGCGTTTAGAATAGTTGAGCACGACATACGACTTAAATCGGCTCAAAATAGACTCTTACTGCTTGAAATCAAAGAACGATTCGGGTCACGTCTGAACTGGCTTTTCCATAGCTAACATAATTGCAGGCCAGTATCGCCGGGCGAGAGTGCCAAGGATTCCGGATGGTTGGCCGGGGATTCATAATCAATGGCCGATTTGTGCATATTGTAGCGACAAAGCTCGCTTTGTCTCGTATGCATTGGAGCAGAGCAAGCTCTGCAGCTACGTTAATGTCAGCATCTGAGGATTTGGCTGCCCACTGTGGGCTGTCGACTGTAGGCTGATAAAATGAGAGTAATTGCCGGCATTGCTAAGGGACACAAACTATTCGCTCCTTCCGGATTGAAGGTACGGCCTACTTCCGATCGGGTCAAAGAAGCACTATTTAGTATCTTGAGCGACAAGGTTCAAGGAAGTCTGGCCCTAGATCTCTTTGCCGGCTCGGGAGCGCTTGGAATTGAAGCCTTAAGTAGAGGATCAGCCGGCTGTATCTTTGTTGAGAGTGACAGAAGGGCTGTTGCAGCGATAGAAAAAAATTTGCAGAAGACTAATTTTCAAGCTAAAGCTGAGATTTTGAAAAGTTCGGCATCCGAAGCTCTTGATAGACTTTTTACCAGAGGTCAGCGATTTGATTTGATTTTTCTGGACCCTCCTTATAGAATTAGGCATACTGAGCTTAAGGAGATTCTCGAAAAACTAAGCAGCAAGAAGTTGATCAAGCCCGCAGGGAAAGTTGTGCTGGAGCATTCCTCGAAGATTAACATCATTGAAATCTTAGAGCTGGTTGGGCTTTGCGCTGATTCGTGTAAGAAATATGGGGATACCTGTTTGACCTTCTATTCGTTGGCTCAGGTGACTTAGAATCGCTGTCTATTATCAACTCATCAGAAAGAAGAAGGGTGTTCTGTGACAACGGCAATTTGCCCGGGTAGTTTTGATCCGATTACTTCAGGGCATGTGGATATAATAACAAGAGCATCTTTGGTATATGACAGGGTTATCATCGGGGTTGCCAAACATCCCCCCAAAAGACCTTTATTTTCAGCGGAAGATAGGTTAAGATTTGTCGAAGCTGTTATTTCCGGCAAAGAGGGAGTGGTCGGAGAGATTTTTGACAGCCTGCTGATTGAATTTGCCCAGGCACACAAGGCAAATACGATCATAAGGGGATTGCGTGCGATTTCGGATTTTGAGCATGAATTTCAGATGGCTCAGCTGAATAGGAAGCTGGATTCGAGCATCGAAACGGTTTTTATGATGGCCAGCCCTGAATATGGGTATTTAAGTTCAAGTGCCGTCAAAGAAATAGCAGCATATGGTGGTTGTATCGAGGGTTTGGTTCCACCTGAGGTTGAAGAAGCTCTGCAGAGGATGTATTCTAAGTGAGCAGGGAGGAGGTTTTTGTATGGACATAATGGCATTGATCGATAAGTTGGAAGATCTCATTGCCTCTGGCAAGAAAGTTCCTCTTACAAACTCTGTGGTAGTAAACGAAAAAGAACTATACGATATCATTGATGAGGTTAGAGCGACTCTACCTGACGAACTAAAACAAGCTAGATGGATAGTTAAAGAACGACAGGAAATGATCGAAGAAGCGGAAAAAGAAGCTAACAGGATTATCGAAGAAGCAAGAGAAAAGGCAAGCGCATTAGCAGCTGAAACGGAAGTAGTTAGGAGGGCTGAGAAGCAAGCGGCAGACATATTGGACGCCGCAAGGGCCCGGGAGAGAGAGATTCGGCTGGGTGCAGAGGATTATGCCGATGAGATGCTGGCGAATCTTGAAGTCAATTTGGGAAAACTGCTTACAGCAGTTCAACGTGGCCGCGATCGGCTCCAAGGCAAAATAGAACCCAGAAGCTAACTAGGCAAGATCACTAAGACCAAATCATAGCGTTCTACGAAATCATTTATTTCTCAGTATTCATTTTCATAAAAGGTTGATCTTACTGTGCATCAAGTTCTTGTGATAGTTATTACACAAGGACTTTTCTTGTTGGCCCGTGTACCGTTGAACCCGGATATTGTGATAGATCGGATGATACCGAGGGAAGAACTTTGAATGAATTGATTTTGGATGTTTCAGATCTGTTGAGATCAATCGGTTCCGAAAAGCGGGTGAGGGAGGCTGTCAGGCTTCCTCGCATCAAGCATCATGAACAGGAACTATGCTTTGCCGAACCGATAGACATGGATATTGTGATCAGTAATGTCGGAGAGAGGCTTCTGGTTGAAGGGTCTATCAAGGGGGGTGTCATGCTGGGATGCTGCCGGTGTTTGGCGTCATTCAAGGAAGACTTTGACCTGGATGTCCGGGAGAGCTTCTGTCTTCCCGGTCAGTGTGTTGACGACGAGGCTTTTCAGATAGTTGACAAAAAGATTGATCTTGGCTCATTGGTTATCCAGGCATTATTTCTGTGGCTCCCCATGAAGCTGCTCTGTCGGGTTGACTGCAAGGGTCTGTGTTCAACATGCGGCAAGAATTTGAATGAAGGAAAATGCGGATGCAAGGAGCCGGTTGATCCGCGCTTGGCCGTCCTAAAGGACCTTTTTGAGAAGGGTACCTAGCGCAGCGTAGTGACAAAGCTCGCTTTGTCTTATATATTGAATAGGGTTGGATTTCCTTGTGGAGGTCTGATCCTGAGCCGTAAACAAGGAGGTGTAATAGTGGCAGTTCCGAAAAGAAAAACATCCAAGTCACGTAGGGATCAGCGCCGTGCACATTGGAAAAGTATTGCGCCCAATGCTTCAGAGTGTCCTCAATGTCATCAGCCGAAGATGCCGCATAGAGTATGTCCTAGCTGTGGCTTTTATAATGGTGAGAAAATTCTTGAGGTTAAATAAGTCAATAGTCACATATCGGTTTCCGAAAAGAGGCAAATGCTGGAAAAACTTTTTCGTCCTGCTTCTGTTGCGGTCATTGGGGCTTCGAGAGAAAAAAATAAGGTTGGCAATCAAGTCTTCAACAACATTCTAAGGTTCGGATATAAAGGCCGGTGCTACCCCGTAAATCCTAAAGCTCAAGAAATTGAGGGGGTAAAATGCTTTCCATCCGTTCAAGATATCCCCGATAGCGTCGATCTGGCCATAGTTGCAGTTCCCAGTGTGGTTGTGCCGGGAGTTGTCCTGGAATGCGGGCAAAAGGGTGTCGAAAATGTTATCATTCTGACCGCCGGTTTCAGAGAGAGCGGGATCGAAGGCGCTCACCTGGAGAACAGAATTCTGGAAATCTCCGGGACGTACGATATGCGCGTGGTGGGACCCAATTGCCTTGGAATCATAAATACTTCTTCTAATCTAAATGCTACCTTTGCGCGAAGTATGCCAATAGAGGGTAGCATTGGTTTTATCTCACAATCCGGCGCTCTCTGCACGGCTATTTTGGATTGGTCGAAAGAAGAGAAAGTCGGCTTCTCTGAGTTTGTGAGCTTGGGCAACAAGGCGGATCTCGATGAGATCGACTTTCTAAAGGCAATGGCGGCCGACCCAAAAACAAAAGTCATTGCGATTTACCTAGAGAGTATTAATAACGGCGTCGAGTTCATGAAAACGGCTCAAGCGGCTTCAAAGAGGAAGCCAATCATAATTCTTAAATCCGGTACAACGGGAGCAGGCGCAAGAGCCGCTTCGTCTCATACGGGAGCTTTGGCAGGCTCGGAGCGCGTTTACAATGCCGCGTTTCATCAAAGTGGCTTAATCAGGGCGCTGTCAATAGAAGATCTTTTTGACTACGCCGTCTGTTTCGCATTGGTGCCCTTGGCGAAGGGTAGAAGAGCTGCTATCCTGACAAATGCAGGTGGTCCGGGGATTATGGCAACTGATGCTTGTGAGAGAGCCGGCATTCAGTTGGCCGCCTTTGAAAGAAAGACCATTGATTTCCTGCAAAGAATGCTGCCGAAAGCCGGCAATTTCTATAATCCTGTCGATGTCTTGGGAGATGCGGCGGCAAATGACTACGAAGTCGCAGCCAATGCTCTGCTTTCGGATCGCAATGTTGATTCTCTGGTTGTAATACTGACTCCCCAGGCAATGACGGAGATAGAAAAGACAGCTGAAGCGATTGCAAGAGTCTCTAGTGAGTTTAAGAAACCGGTCTTAGCTTGCTTTATGGGTAAAGCCTCTATTTCCGCAGGCATCGAGATTTTGAAAAAGAACAAAATCCCCCACTATTTTTTTCCGGAAAAGGCCGTCGCCGCCCTAAAAGCCATGCTTTCCTACAAGGAGCTTAGAGAGAAAGAAAAAGTTCCGGCTGAACCCGTTAAGCGTGACAAGGAAAAAGCTGCACGAATTTTGGCTGAAGCAAGGGTTGGCGGGCAGACTATTATCGGCATAGCAGCCAAGCAGGTTGTTGAGTGTTATGGAATTAGGATTGACAGGTCCGGGGAGGCACCAGATCTTTCGGGAGCATTGGATTTGGCGTCCAAGATAGGATACCCAGTTGCTCTGAAAATCTCCTCGCCGTCGATTCTTCACAAGACGGATTTCGGCGGCGTGAAGCTGGGTATCAACAATGAAGAAGAACTAAGGGACGCTTATGAAGAGATCTACAGGAATACTCTAAAATTTGTCTCAGCCAAGAAAGACTGGAATGTGTCAGTTGAGGAAATGGTCGGCGGGTTGCAAGAGGTGATTGTCGGAGTTAACCGGGATCCTCAATTCGGTCCGACTGTAATGTTTGGTTTGGGCGGGATCTTTGTTGAGGTACTGGAAGATGTTGCTTTTCGGATTGCCCCCTTTTCAAGAGCCGAGGCGTTGGCCATGGTCAAAGAGATTCACGCCTATCCGCTCCTGAGAGGTGTTCGCGGCAAAAAAAGTGTTGATATTGACTCAATTGTGGATACAATTATGGGAGTTTCGCAACTTGCGCTGGACTTTCCCGAAATCATGGAAGCTGAGGTAAATCCCCTAAAAGTTTTTGAAGAAGGCAGCGTAGCGGTTGATGCGCGGATACTTCTGGGAGAGTGAAGACATGAAAGCTTTGTACGTAGCATCGACTGAGCCTCATTCAGGCAAGAGCGGAGTCGTTCTTTGTCTGGGCATAAAGCTCAAGGAACAGGGTCTTCAAGTTGGATTCATGAAGCCTCTCAGCACGTTGCCCGCAAAAATGGAGGGAGTGTCAATTGACGAAGATGCCTACTTCACCTGGAAATCGCTTGAATGCGATTATCCTCTGGAGCTTGTTTCCCCGGTTGCTCTAAGCTCAAGGTTCATTGAGGACTCTTTGCAGGAAAAAGCAGGACAAAGAAGTGGCTCGGTTTCAGCCGCTTTCGACAAAATCTCAAAGGATAAAGATGTTGTATTGCTTGAGGGTGCCGGATGCTTGCATCAAGGAAGATTGTTGGGAATGTCGGCTCCCGAAGCGGCGAAACAGTTGAATGCGGAGGTTCTTCTTGTCGCTAAGGCCCAATCCGACCTTATTGTTGATGAAATCTTAATGGCGAAGGACGTTTTTGGAAATAGGCTCGATGGCGTTATTTTCAACTCTGTACCTCACAATTACATGGATACTTGTGAAGAATTAATAATTCCTACCCTTGCCAAAGAGGGAATAAGTGTTTTCGGGAGTATTCCGGAAGATAAAATATTGCTGGCTGTGACGGTCGCCGAGATCGCGGAGCATTTGAACGGCGAAGTATTATGCGCCAAAGAGAAATCGGATGAACTGGTGGAAGCTTTTATGGTCGGGGCTATGGCGCAAGAACACGCTTTGCGTTATTTTAGGCTAAAGAAAAACAAAGCTGTAATTACGGGTGGAGACAGGGCGGATATCCAGTTGGCTGCCCTGGAGACGTCAACAAAATGCCTCATACTGACAGGCCGTTTTCAACCGAGCCCCATCGTGCTTGCGCGAGCTGAGGAGTTGGGAGTTCCGATGATTCTGGTTGATACCGACACATATACCGCTGTTGAGCGCATGGATGATTTACTAGGGCGAGTCGGATGGTATGAGCGCAGGAAAATCGAGCGAATGTGTAGACTGATGAAGACGCATGTCAGATGGCCTGATCTCTATAAGTCCATGGGCTTAAGCATTTCATAATTAAAAACTAATGATAAAAAATCACAATCCAAAATGCAGAGTATGCTAAGCTCAATGACGGACCCCAAGCTTGTGAAGCTCTAGCTTGGCGTTTGATCTTCCCGAGGCGCCAATTATTTATGCTTCTTTGTTCTTTTCTTGTTTCGCGTATAATCATTAATTATTATGGAGGCGAGTTTGCAGAAAGAAATAAGTGTGGCCATAGATGCCATGGGTGGTGATTACGCTCCTTCTGAAGTGGTTAAAGGGGCCGTTTCTGCGAGCAAACTATATCCTGATGTAAAGATAACTCTGGTGGGAAGGAAAGAAGCTGTTGAGTCCGAATTAGCGGGATTTGAAGGCGGTTTTCCTGCTATTCGGGTCGAGGCCGCCTCTGAAGTTGTTGATATGGACGACCGCGCATCATGGTCCGTAAAGAGCAAAAGAAATTCATCAATTGCAGTTGGTGCGAGGTTGGTTAAAGAGAAGGCGGCTGATGCTTTTATTTCCGCCGGAAATACGGGTGCCGTGGCAAGTGCTTCTTTGCTGATAATGGGACGGATACGGGGCGTCTCGAGGCCCGCCATCGGTATCATGGTACCTGCTCTTAATAGGCCTGTTCTGCTGCTTGATGCCGGAGCGACGGCAGACTGCAAGCCGGAAAATCTGGTTCAGTTTGCGCAGATGGCCCATATTTACATGGAGAGAGTCCTGGATGTTAAGAATCCCTCGATCGGTCTTTTATCTATTGGCGAGGAAAAAGGGAAAGGGAACGAGCTGGTTCAGCAGGCCTCACAACTTTTGCAGCAGACTCATCTTAATTTTGCCGGTAATGTTGAAGGCAAGGACATCCCAATCGGAAAAACAGACATTGTTGTCTGTGATGGTTTTACAGGTAACGTAGTCTTGAAGGTCATGGAAGGCGTAGTGAATCTAATTTTTTCCCAACTAAAAGAGCTTACCGTAGAATCCGTTCAGGCTAAACTCGGTGGGCTTCTTCTCAAGCCGAAATTGATGGAGCTGAAGAAGAGATTGGATCATGAGGAGTACGGAGGGACGCAGCTTCTTGGCGTAGACGGGGTTTGCATCATCTGTCATGGTAGTTCAAAGGCAAAAGCAATACGAAATGCTGTCGGCATAGCCGCAAAGACTGTGCGCCAACAGGTTGTCGAGAAAATCAAACAAGAGATTGCCAGGGAGGAGTAGGAATTAGTCAGCGATGAAACCCGTTGGAATTGTTGGTATAGGCTCTTACGTCCCCGAGACGGTGCTCACGAATCATGAGCTGGAGCAAATGGTTGATACGAGTGATGAGTGGATCAGAACCAGGACGGGGATAGTCGAGCGGCGCCTGGCGGTAGATGGCGAAACCACATCTGACCTGGCTCTTGAGGCAAGCCTAAGGGCCTTGAAAGATGCAAATATTAGAAAAGAAGACATTGACCTAATAATAGTGGCGACTGCTTCGCCGGATATGATCTTTCCCTCGACCGCCTGCTTCTTGCAGCAAAAGCTTGGACTCAAGAATATCCCTGCTTTTGATGTTGCGGCCGCTTGCTCCGGGTTTGTCTTTGGGCTGTCGGTAGCCTGGCAATATGTTGCAACGGGAACATACAAAACAGTATTATTTGTGGGGGCGGACACGCTGACCCATTTTGTCAATTGGCAAGACCGGAGTACATGCGTGCTTTTTGGAGATGGGGCCGGTGCGGTTATCTTAAGGGAGACAGAGCCGGGTTATGGGATTTTGAGTTGTTCGCTTTCTTCGGACGGCTCAGGAGCCAATCTTTTGAAAATTCCCGCCGGAGGGGCTAACCTGCCCGGTACGGCGGAATCGGTAAATGAAGGCCTGCACTTTATCCAGATGAATGGTAACGAAGTCTTCAAATTTGCAGTTCGGGCGATCCCCGAGGTTTCGGAGCGCGCCCTCAAAGAAGCCGGATTGACGGTTGATGATGTGGATTTCTTTATTCCGCACCAAGCAAACAGCAGAATTATTAACACAGCAGCTGCAAGGCTTAGAATTGGTGCGGACAAAGTAGTAACTAATATAGAGAAATATGGAAATACTTCCACTGCCTCAATTCCCCTTGCTCTGGATGAAATTTGGCAACAAGGAAAATTAGAAAAGGGAAGTCTTCTGCTTTTGGTCGGCTTTGGAGCAGGACTTACTTGGGGTGCTAACATTGTTCGATGGAGTAGGAGGGCTTGATTGATATGGTTCTAGGAAACAGGCTTTGCGATTTTCTCGGTATCAAATACCCGATTATCCAAGGTGGCATGGCATGGGTTTCCGATCATCACTTGGTGGCCGCCGTCTCGGAAGCGGGCGGCTTGGGCACAATCGGCGCCGGACACATGCCGACCGAGGTCTTGGATAAAGAGGTTTTAGAGACCCAACTCCGGACCAAAAAGCCTTTTGCCGTTAATTTGATGCTGCTCAACCCTGATGTTGAGAAACAAATGCAGGTTGTAATTGAGCGAAAGGTGCCAATAGTCATCTTGGGGGCGGGAGACGGGTCCGGCCACATTAAGAGATTTCACGAACATGGAATAAAGGTTTTGGCGATTGCCCCGAGTATCAGCCTGGCCAAAAGACTGGCAAAAAAGGACGTTGACGGCATCGTAGTCGAAGGTTCTGAGGCCGGCGGTCATATCGGCAAATTTTCAACCATGGTCTTGCTTCCTGCGGTAGTCGAAGCTCTCAAGCAGGAAGGTTTTGATATTCCCGTCATTGCGGCCGGAGGGATTTGCGATGGCAAGACATTTGTGGCTGCGATGATTTTGGGGGCCTCCGGTGTTCAAATCGGGACCCGGTTTGTTTTGGCGGCTGAGACCAATGTTCATCCAAATGTAAAGAAAGCATATATTGATGCTTCGGATGTTACAAAAGTTGTAATAACCGGACAGGCGATAGGTTTGCCTGCTCAATGCATACGCAACCAGCTAACCAAAGAATTTGATGAGTGGGACAAAGAATTTGTCATGAGCGACAGGAGTAATAACAAGAGAGAAGAGATCGAGCTGCGCGCCGTCGGCAGGCTGCGTGAAGCTATGCAGGAAGGAAATGTCAAAAACGGAAGCATTATGGCCGGACAGTGTGTTGTGAGGCTGAATAAACATCGCATGAATCAGCCGTCTGCCGAGATCATAATGGAGATAATGTCGGAAGCGCAGGAGACTGTGAAGAATTTATGTGATAAGAAATTATGATAGAAATTGGTTTTGTTTTTCCCGGACAAGGTTCCCAGTATGTTGGGATGGGCAAGGATTTGACCTCTTATCCGCGTGCCAATGAGCTATTTGATTTGGCCGATCAAATTTTGGATAGAGACCTTAAGAGCCTTTGTTTTGAGGGTCCGGGTGAAGAACTCCAGGAAACCATCAACACGCAGCCGGCGATTTTTGTTGTCAGCCATATCTACTACGAGCTTCTGAAAAGTACTGGTGTTACGCCGGATATTGTGGCCGGCCACAGTCTAGGTGAGTACACTGCGCTGGTGGTATCTGGCGCCATAGGATTTGAAGAGGGACTAGCTCTAGTTGCCAAACGAGCGGGGTTGATGAACGAAGTTGCCCGCAAAGCAAGTGGCGCCATGATTGCCGTCATAGGATTGGAGCCGCTGGAAATCAAGAAGGTAATAGAAGAATTGGCGCATGAGGGTATGATAAATGTCGCCAACTTCAATTGTCCGGGACAAATGGTTGTCTCGGGAGAGAAGGAACTCGTTGGAAAAGCCGGCCGGACTTTTGAGAAAATCGGGGCGAGGCGCGTTATCTCGCTTCAAGTCGGCGGTGCATTTCATACCCGGATAATGGAAAAGGCGGAACAACAGCTATGTGATTATCTTAATACGGTCTCTTTTGATGACCTCTCGATACCGCTTGTTTCAAATGCCACCGCCGAGATTTCGCTCTCGAACCAGGTAGTGAAAGAAGCTCTATGCAGGCAGATGACAAGTTCCGTTTTGTGGCAGCAGTCAATAGAGAGAATGTTGGAAGCCGGAGTGAAGACATTTGTGGAGGTAGGACCGGGGAAGGTTCTCTCCGGCTTAATCAGGAGAATCGCCCGGGATGTGACTATTCTAAATGTCGGCGATGACCAATCTTTCACAAATGTCAAAGATAAGCTATTATCAAGAATTTGAGTATCGGTGTTCAGAGAGTTTTTTTGGGGTCCATGCATGGGAGGAGAGAGATGGGTGCAGGAGATCGCGTAGCAGTCATTACCGGCAGCACAAGAGGAATCGGCTTTTCCATTGCCAAGAAGCTGGCCGAGGGGGGAGCGAATATTGTTATCAACAATATCTCTGATGAAGACAGTGCGCGGGAATCAATTGAGGCCGTTCAAGCGCTTGGCGTTGAGGTTATTTATGTTCAGGCTGATATCTCCCGGTCCGAACAGGCCAAGAAACTGATCGAAGAGACCGTCAGGAAATTTGAGCGGATTGATATTTTGGTCAATAATGCCGGCATCACACGTGACAGTCTGATTGTCAGGATGAGTGAGAAGGACTGGGATGATGTTATCGCCATCAACTTAAAAGGAACTTTCAATTGCATTCAGGCTGCAGCTAAGTACATGATGAAACAGCGGTCAGGCGCTATTGTTAACATTTCGTCGCTCGTAGGGATTTACGGGAATCCGGGGCAAGCCAACTATTCAGCCTCAAAAGCAGGCGTAATCGGGTTAACGAAAACATCGGCCAAAGAGCTGGCTTCGCGTGGAATTAGGGTTAATGCCATTGCTCCGGGTTTTATCGAGACCGAAATGACGAAAAAGCTTCCTGAAGAGGCCAGGAAAGCCATAGTGGAGAGAATACCGTTGGGCAAATTTGGTGGTCCCGATGACGTGGCCTCCCTGGTTTGTTTCTTGGCTTCAGAAGAAGCGAATTATATTACCGGGCAGGTAATCGGTCTTGACGGTGGCCTGGTCATTTGAGTGAAAATAAAAACGTAAAGATAAAAATGCAAAATGACAAATAAAAATTCAAAATGGAAATCAGCCAAGCGCTCAAATTTTTTCATTTGACATTGTCATTTTTAGTCTTGATCTTTACATTTTTCGTTAAGACCGGCTCAAGTCATCAATCAACAAAAAAGATGATGCGTATTTCAATTGCTTGGAAAACTGCCAAATAGTCCATGAGGAGGTGAATTGGGTGAACGAAGATATCTTTGAGAAGGTTAAAGACATAATTGTTGAGCAGTTGGGAGTTGATGAGGGAGAAGTTGATGCTGAAACTTCATTCGTTGATGACCTAGGAGCAGACTCTTTAGATATTGTTGAGCTGATCATGGCTCTGGAAGAAGAATTCAACGTTGAAATCTCGGATGAGCAAGCTGAATCTATCACTACAGTTGGCGAGGCGGTTGAGTACATCGAATCTCATCCGTCTTAAGAAAAAAAATGGAGGAATAATTCGTGTCAGCGAGTTTACCTAAATTAAGAATAGGGGATCTCGAACCAAAGTTGCCTATAATCCAGGGAGGGATGGCTGTCAGGATTTCAATGGCGCCATTGGCCGCGGCAGTAGCTAATGAAGGCGGCGTCGGCGTTATTGGGGCATCAGGTATGGGTGAGCGGGAGCTTGCTGGTGAAATAAGATCAGCAAAGAAGTTGACGGATGGGATAGTCGGCGTAAACATTATGGTCGCTGTCAGAAATTTCGCCGATCTTGTCAAGACCGCCATTGAGTCAAGAGTTGACTTTATCACTTCGGGTGCCGGATTCTCGCGGGATGTTTTCAAATGGTGCGAAGATGCCAAAGTTCCTTTTGTTCCAATTGTCTCTTCAAATAAGGCAGCTTATCTAGCTGAGAAATTAGGCGCTGCGGCTGTTGTGGTTGAGGGCAAAGAGGCCGGCGGACATCTCGGAACCGACAAGCCTCTCATTTCCATTCTGCCTGGAATAGTCGAAAAACTTAAGATTCCGGTTGTGGCTGCCGGTGGGATTTTCAGAGGCAAGGATATGAGAAAAGTCTTTGCTCTGGGTGCATCGGGTGTTCAAATCGGAACCAGGTTTGCTTTAAGCACGGAATGCAGTGCGGCACCTGCGTGGAAAGAGGTCCTCATTAAAGCGAAACCTAAAGGCATAATTTTGATCAAGAGCCCGGTCGGCTTGCCGTTTCGAGCTGTGAAAACGAATTTCGTTAAGAGATTGCTGGCAAGCGGCGGCGAAATGGATCTTGAGGAAGTCTGTCGAGGATGTCTTCGCGACTGTAATGAGTATTATTGTATTATCAGGGGGCTTGAATTAGCTCAAGAGGGTGATGTGGAGAACGGGCTGTTTACCACCGGTGAAAAAGTCACAGCGATTGATGATATTCTCCCGGTAAAAGAGATCATAAAGAATCTCATCAGCGAGTTTGAATCTGCTGCGGCTGATGATGAAGTGGAGAAAGAATGAGCAGAAGAGTGGTTATAACCGGGCTTGGTCCGATCAGCCCGAATGGTATGGGCAAAGATGCTTATTGGGAAGCTCTTAGCAAAGGCAAATCCGGTATCTCCGAAATTGCCTCTTTTGATGCGAAGGACTATCCGACCAGAATCGCCGGTGAGGTGCGCGATTTCAACATTTCCGATTTCGTTGAACACAAGAAATCGCGAAGAATGGATCGATTTACTCACTTTGCGATCGGTGCGACAAAATTGGCCCTTGATGATGCGGGCTTGACAATTGATCCTTCTATTGCGGACAGAGTCGGCGTGGTTGTTGGTTCGGGTATCGGCGGTTTAAATACGATGGAGACTCAGCACAAGGTCCTGCTCGAAAAAGGGCCCAGACGAGTCAGCCCCTTTTTGGTTCCCATGATGATCTGTGATCTTGCGGCGGGCGAGGTTTCCATTTGTTTTGGAGCAAAGGGTCCGAATATCTGTGTTGTTACTGCTTGTGCAACCAGTACGCACGCAATCGGAGAAGCTTTTGAGATTATCAAAAGAGGAGAGGCCGATATTTGCATAGCAGGGGGCTGCGAGGCTGGAATTACTCCATTGGGCGTAGCGGGTTTTTGCGCGTCCAGGGCTCTGTCGGGCAGGAACGATGAACCGGAGAGAGCAAGTAGGCCGTTTGATGCCGAGCGTGATGGATTTGTCATGGGCGAGGGAGCAGGCATAGTCATTTTAGAAACGTTGGAAGGAGCTCTCGCGAGAAATGCCCATATATATGCGGAGGTTGTAGGCTTTGGAATGACCGGCGACGCTTATCATATCACCGCTCCCGACCCATCGGGTAGGGGAGCGGCCAGAGCAATGCAGCATGCCCTTGACGAAGCGGGCATTGCTCCGTCTGAAGTGGGCTATATAAACGCTCATGGTACTTCGACTCCCTACAATGATGAATTTGAAACAATGGCGATCAAAGAGGTCTTCAAGGGTCATGCTTATGAATTAGCTGTGAGTTCAACAAAGTCCATGACCGGGCATCTCCTGGGTGCTGCGGGAGGCATTGAGCTTATCGCTTGCGCTTTGGCGCTGGAGACAGGCGTCATCCCCCCGACAATCAATTACGAAAACTTCGATCCCCAATGTGATCTTTTTTACGTACCGAACGAAGCGATAAAAAGGGATGTCTCAGTTGCCGTTTCCAACTCTTTTGGATTCGGCGGACATAATGCAAGCCTGGTAGTCAAACGACTTGAGTGAGGACCGATAATGTCTTGCGACAAACAAATTGCTTTGGCTGAAAAATATCTGGGAATCAATTTTAATGACAAAGATCTGCTGAAAAAAGCATTGACCCACGGCTCTTTTGCTTATGAGGCGGGAGAAGGCCAAAAAGATATCTATGAGAGACTCGAATTTCTCGGTGACGCCGTTTTGAATTTTGTTATAACCGATTTTATTTTCCTTCGTTTTCCTAAGTTTCACGAAGGAGATTTGGCGAGATTGAGAGCAAATCTGGTCAATGCGCAGGTGCTGGCGGATTTAGCTCAGGAAATTCGGCTGGGTGAGTGTATTTTGTTGGGCAAGGGAGCGGAATTAAGCGGCGGCAGGGAGCGAACCTCTATCCTTAGCGATAGCTACGAGGCCATTTTGGGCGCCATCTATCTGGATCAAGGAATTGAAAGAGTTAAGACGTTTATCTTACAGAAATTCCGGGATTTGATTCTTAAATCGGTTTCGGCTGAGAGGCTTTCAGACGATAAGACGGCTCTACAGGAGTACGTGGTTAGCAAATTTAGTGTTATGCCCGATTACGAGATAGTTCTGGAAGAAGGTCCGGTGCATGAGCGGGTGTTTTCGGCGGAGGTTTCGGTTTCCGGCAAAGTGTGGGGCTGCGGGATGGGTGGCAGCAAGAAAAAAGCCGAGTTAGCGGCGGCCAAAGAAGCACTGGAAGCTTTGACGGCGTCGGAAGGGGAGGCAGGGAAAGGAAAATAAGGAAAGGTAGAGGAAAATCAGGGAGAACACCGAACAAGAAGGGGAAGATAGAAAGACGCAGGTTAAGCTATTATTCGATAACTTCGACGACTACCCACCCTTTCCCCCAGGCAAGAGCCTCAGAGTGAGAGTTAAACCCCAAGTCAATTCGCTGACCGACAATGCTTCCACCTGTATCTCCGGCAATAGCCTCACCGTATTCGGAGATATAAAGTTTGGTTCCCAAAGGGATAACCCGTGGATCAACAGCCACAACACCTTTTCCGGCCGGAAGACCGGTAGCTGTTGAGCCCGAATTACTACCGCAACAGCTCGAACACGGACAATACGCAGTCGCCAGCATTCTTATGCTCCCGCGGCTTACTCCTCTGCTGGGAGGTTGCAGTCTATTCATTTCAGTCCTGATCTTGACGGCTTTTTCCTGAAGATTCCCAAGGCTTTCTTCGCTTGCCAGCCGGTCTTCCTTGATCTTGCCGAGCAATGCTTTCTTTTCATCGACTTTTTCATCAAGCTCTTCCTGTTTGGCTCTGCAGGTTGATTCGATCCCCATCAGGCTGCGATTTTCTTGCTCAATCCTCTCCTTTGCCTGTTCAAGGTATAGCTTTTCGGATTTGACCTTCTGAACGAGCCTCGCATCTTGTTTGGCGATTACGTTAAGGTAGTCAAGTCGACTTAGCAGAGCTGCGATATCTTTAGAAGAGAAGATGAAGTCGAAGTTTATGAAGCGGCTTCCTGTGTAAATATCCGTTAGGCGGTCTCTTAGAATACCGTTTTTCCTCTTGAGATTTTCTTCCTTGTTTCTAACCGAGGTTTGAATCTTATGTAAATCAGATTGCGTTTTTTGCAGCTTTTCTTGCAGGCCGGATAGCTCTTGATTGTTCTGTTGGAGCTGTGACTCCAAAGCAACAAGGTCTGAAAGGAGTGCTTTCTCCTGATCGCTCAAGTCGGCTATTCGGTTTTGCTCACCATCGATTTCTTTTTGTGCTTGTTCCAGTGAACTGTTTGTTTCTGCTAAGATTGGTGATTGGCTTGATAGGAGTAGTGTTACGAGAATTACCGGGAGAAGCAAAGTCCTATACAGTTTTAAAAAAATTTAAAAAACCTCCATTCGGGCTTGCGTTCCATACTCTATCATATTTCTTAAAAATGTAAAGTTTTGCAGCAAGCTCAGCCGGCGCCCAAAACGACCCCCGGGCTTTTCGCGCAAAACCCGTTTTCTATGATAAAATACGCTTTAGCTCCTATTCTTCGGGGCTTGTTCCAAGAATGTGGTGAAGATGACTGTGCTTTAGAAATGCGCACGAAAGCTTAGGATTCAAGGAGCCGAGGAGCCAAGGGGTCAAGTGACCAGCTTAAAGAAAACCTTCTTGAATCCTTGAACCCTAGAATCCTCGAATCCTTCTCAAAGCAGCTGCTTTGAGAAGAGATAGCATAAGCATAAACCAAGGCTTGTTTGCAGAAACATAGAGTAGCTGAGTTTCTTTACCGAAAGGGGCTGCGCGTTTGTATCTTAAGGCGTTGAGAATCAGAGGCTTCAAGTCCTTTGCAGACAAAACCGTGTTGAAGTTTGAACCTGGAATAACAGTTATTGTTGGACCGAATGGGAGCGGCAAAAGCAACATAACCGATGCCGTACTTTGGGTATTGGGAGAACAAAGCGCCCGCTCACTGCGCGGTTCGGCAATGGAGGATGTTATTTTCGCAGGAAGCCCGGCCAGATCACACTCGGGATTAGCCGAGGTTACTTTATTTTTGGACAATTCTGACGGCCAATTGCCGGTTGAATATAGCGAAGTCTCGGTTACGCGCAGAATCTCAAGATCGGGTGAGAGTGAGTATCTTATCAATAATTCTCCGTGCAGATTACTTGATGTGCAAGAATTGCTGTCGGACTCCGGCCTGGGAAAGGAAATGTATTCAATCATTAGCCAGGGTAGATTGGAGCAGATACTAACCAGCAAACCCGAGGAGAGGCGGCTGCTTATTGAGGAAGCCGCGGGTATTCTGAAGTACAAAAGGAGAAAAGAGAGGGCTTTGCGCAAAATAACCTCGATGGAGCAGAACCTCCTGCGGGCA
>Ga0214473_10000190_pt1 | contig 86115 bp, 76 predicted proteins | sample RVTome_7_FD_203509 | JGI IMG/M metagenome (GOLD analysis project Ga0214473, IMG submission 203509) | Soil microbial communities from uranium-contaminated site in the Upper Colorado River Basin, Wyoming, United States - RVT98D197 | ecosystem: Environmental > Terrestrial > Soil > Contaminated >... | reverse complement strand
GAAATGGCCTTTCTGTTGGAGTACGGGATCGGTCACAACCCCTCACTCTACAAGCAGTTAGGCCATTTGTCTATACAAAAATGCGGAAACCCTGTGAAATATGCGGGCTAGGTTGGTTACCCCGATCTGACGACAGCTCTGCTTTGCAGGAAGGAGGATCGTTGTGAAAACTGAGACTCAGTCAATCGCGCCGGCGTTTCTGTTAGTGGGCCTGCTTTGCCTTCCGGGATTTTCTTTGCGCGCCCAGGCCAGCCTGTCCAATCGTGGTACGGACAGTCTGGGTAACCAACTCATCTATGACAGTGACCTCAATATCACTTGGTACGATTATTCGAATTCCGCCAATCTATGGCAGGATCAGATGGACTGGGCATCTGCCTTGACAGTGCACTTTGGCGGCAACATCTATGGCGACTGGCGTCTGCCGTCAACTGTGGATGGTCCATTTGATGAGTACGATTACAGCGGCACTACGTCTGGCGGCTACAACATGACAAGCAGTGAGATGGCGTACCTATACTATGTGGAGCTTGGGAACAAGGGGCAATTCGACACTTCAGGCAATCCTCAAGTAGGATATGGGTTAACAAACAAAGGCCCCTTCACGAAGTTGCTGCCGTCCTCCTACTGGTCGGGTACAGAATATGGCATTGACCCAACAACAGCGTGGTCCTTCCACTTCCACATTGGCCATCAGGACATAAGCTATAAGAACAACTACTCCTACTACGCGATCGCCGTGCGGACCGGCGATGTCCCCATCATCCCCGCGCCCGGGGCCGTCCTGCTTGCCAGCTTCGGCACGGGGCTGGCCGGCTGGCTGCGCCACCGGAGAATCGTGTAAGCAGAGCCAAGGTGGGCGAGTGGGAACGCTCACATTACACTTCGCGTCCTAACGGCTGTCTTCAGGCACATACCTGCGTTGCCTGATGCCCTTGAGAGGGAAGTTCTCGTTTGCCAGAAGTCTCATCGGTCTGTCTTCGGCGAATGACTGATCAGCGACCCGTCCTCAATACACTCCTGAACGTAGGCGAACACGGCTTGTAGGTGCTTGGGTGTAAGTCGCGGGTAGTTCTCCAGCAACTCGCTCTCGGTCCAGCCTTGGGCAAGCCGCTGGATGATGAATTCCACCGAGATTCTCGTGCCCTTGACAGTCGGCTTGCCGCCCAGAATGGCGGGATCAGCAACGATGTAGTCCTTCCAGTTCATACGTGCATTATATGAAATCTCGCCCATTTTGTAAATGCTTCTATCAGGGCCCGATTCTCATTCTCGACCCTTGCCTGCCCCGCAACACAATCGAAGAGATAACAACGTGTGTGAACTCACCAATTCCAAGGCAGTTCTTCCGCGTTGCCATCGACGGCATTCACTGGCCTGGGATGGTTCTGGTCGAAGACGTAGAGCTTGTCTTTGTCTTCGATGACCACCGTGTCTTCGTTGATCTGGCCAGTCTGGTCGATGACTTCCGGCAGAGACAGTCCCAGGTGCTTGGCGAGGAATTTGTAGGCCCCGATGCGTTTGGATCGGCCGTAATCGTGGTCTTCATCGGGCAGGTGCAGGTACTCGACGTCGTTCTCCACGCCGTAGAGGCGATAGACGTTGCGGATGTACGGATACTCCACGTGCGGCGTGTTCTTCGTCCAGTCCTTGCCATCGGAGATGAGCATCAGCGGGCGAGGCGCGGCCGCCGCGGCGATCTCCACGTTGCTCGTCTCGTGCGACTTGCTTTTATGAACGGGCATGCCGCTCTCGCAGACGCAGCCGCCGAAGAAGTGGGCCGAGACCATCACCACGGGGATGGACACCGCGATGCGGTCATCGACGGCCGCCAGCATGAATGACTGTGTCCCGCCGCCTGAGGCGCCGGTGACGGCGATGCGCTTGGCATCGACATCCGCCCTCGATGTCAGGAAATCCACGATCCGGATGCTGTTCCACAGTTGCAGCTTGAAGACCTTGGGCCGCGTGTGTTTCCAGCCGGCGTTGGCCCAGTCGCCATAGCCCGCCATGTCATAGGCGAAGACCATCGCGCCCATCCGGGCAAAGGTGGCGCAGCGTTTCTGCATGTCGGGGCGGAACCGGCCGTAATCGTTGGCGCTGTTCCAATGGCCGTGCGGACAGAGCACCGCCGGGAACGGCCCCGAGCCCTTCGTCGGCGCGTACAGGCTCCCCGTGACGAATACGCCCGGCAGGCTCTCAATCGCCACGTTCTCGACGCTGTACCCATCGTACACGCGCTTGCTGTGAATGATCGGGTTCAAGGGACATTTCTTCGGCAGCGGCCAGAGCTCGGCCCCGCGCAGAATCCCCTCGCGAATCCGCTGCGCCCGCTGCTGCCAGTCGGACAATGTCGAATACGTGGCGGCGAATCGCGCAAGCTGCTCCTTGGCCTGCTCCTCGGTCTGGTAGTTCCCCACGCAAAGCTGGGGCTTCTCACTATCGGCATTCTCCGCCGCCCGCACACAAAGCGGCGAGGAGATGGCTGCGAGCACAGATACGACGACACACTTGCGAATGATCTGCATGATGCATCCCTGTCACAATGTTACGACTCACTTGATGCAAACTACCAGTTTGCCAACGGCTTGATCTCGGCCGCGTCAACCGCTTTGCCGTCCTTCCACATGGGGGCGAAGAGAACGACCACGCTGACATTGCCGCTGGCCTGGGGCAATCTCATCATGAGCCGCCTGACGCCGGCGTTCTTCTCCTGCGGCGGCTCCTGCTCTGCGGATTCGACGGTGAACTTGGCGTCCTTCGGGCTCAGCAGCCGAGCCACCATCTTCTGCCCCTTGAGACTGAGTACGGCACGAGAACCTCCCTCGACATCGATCTGGGCGTCGGTCGTCATGCCCCACGCGACCTCGCAGGGCGTCTTGATCTTGAGGTCGTCCTGAATCAGTACGCCACGCCTGTCTTCGACCATGACCACCCCGCGAAATGCAGAACTCGCGAAATCCCTGTACGCCTCGGTCAGTTCGACGATCGCCGTCGGCGGCGCGCCGTCGATCTCGACCTTTGTGAACTTCGATGTCGCCAGCGGGTCCTGGTCCTTGCCGCCGAGCATAGGAATGTTGTGGCTGGCGGAGTTGAGGCGGTAGTAGGACCATCGTTGGCCGCCCCGCCCACTCTCCCAGTATCCGGGCATGTTGTAGTTGTCCGCACCCAGGTCGCGCGCCCAGCGGACGCCGAGGGCGTCGATCTCGAAGTTGCCCAGGTCGAGATGCCCGTGATTGACCTGGTTGTACCCCGCCTTGACGCCGACGAAGAGAGCGTTCGGATCGTCCCAGGCGCTTCGCATCGTGACGACCTCGACAGGCCCTTTGAAGTAGCAATCGAGTTGCCTGCGCGCGGCCCTGGCCGGCGGACGGGCCGAGTACCAGACCAGGTGCGCGGCACTAGCGGACCTCGTCGCGACCTGCTCGTGCTCGGACCAGGCATACAGGGGATTGTGGAACGTACGGGCCAGCCAGAACATGCAGGGCATCGGCCGGCGGGCACTCCTCTCCCCGACATCGGCAAAGTTCAGGTACAGTCCCGTCGGTCCGGCCGTGTAAACCGGGAAGGCGCCTGCCTTGGACAAGCCGTCGATTTCGAGCAGGTCGAACGTGTTGCCCAGAGCGGTATCCAGTGCCGTCAGGCCGTAGGCGGTGTAGTGTGTCGCGTAGCTCCAGTAGCCCGGCCCCTCGCCCCAGGCGCCGTCGGGGGCGTAGCTCTTTAGCGCACGGGGCAGTGACTTGACCGCCGCGGGGACGATCCGCTCAGCATAACTCGAGTCCGTCTCCGCGATGGCGAGAGCCCCGATGATCATGCCCCCGTTGCAGACCTGGTTCCAGTTGTACTCGCTTCGGACCCACCAGGCGTCCTTATCGTAGGCTTGCAGTCCAGGCTTGAGGCCCTTCTCGATCAGGGCGGCCCGAATCTGCCCGCGCGTCCCCTCGTCCAGATAGCCGTACAACCAGTCGTATCCGACACCCACCGCGTGGGACATCTCCGCCGTATCGAGAAAATGCGACGGGTTCCAGTCCGGGAAGGCGCAGACCTGAAGCAGGTTCTCTCTCGCCTTGGCCGCGTACTTTTCGTCGTCCGTCCAGCGGTAGGCCAGGGCCAGGGCATAAATCCGTCCCAGGCAGTCCCGGCTGACACTCAGTAATCGCGGCCCCACCTTCCTGTACACGAGGTCCCGACGGGCCAGACAATCATTGGCGTCTTTCTGAACGTCCCGCCAGATCTTCTGCAGCGCCGGGTCCTCCGGACAGGACGCCCGCAGCCGGCCCAGGTCCACCTCCTTGAGCATGAGCCTCGGATGCTTCGCCTCGAGCGACGACAAGATAGACGCCTGCTTCGCCGCCTCCGCCGAGGCCAGGCAACAGAAAGTGACGACATGAATCACGCTCACCACGGACAGGCACTTCATACCATACCTCCATCGTACAGTTCTGAGTTCCCAGTTTTTAGTTGTGACCTGAGTGCCACGCAAGAGAATTCTCCCCAATGCGTCACAATGGGTACACGACCGGATTGTGGCAGAACAAGCATGAGGTTGTGGGTGGCAGCGTCAAGCGCAGCTTGGCGATGGCCTTCCTCGGATACAGGGCAACCATCGCCAAGGCCTGCGGCCTTGACGCTGCCACCGCAGTCAACTTCCACTTTCTTGTCGTGTACCGTCGCAGGTCGCGGGAAGCTTCGCAGTTCGGACTTGACAAGCGGGACTTTGCGCTCCACACTTCTTTGAGCCGGGTAACGGCGAACTATCCACGGGGTGCAGACATGAAGAAGTACATCTATGAGTTGACCGGGGACATGGCGGCCGCGGCGGGCCACTGCGCCGCCCAGGCGATCCGCAAGGCGATCAAGGAAAAGGGCCAGGCCAATATCATCCTGGCGACCGGGGCGAGCCAGTTCGAGATGCTGCGCAACCTCGTCGTACGGCCGGGAGTTGACTGGCTCAGGGTCGTCATGTTCCACCTCGATGAGTATATCGGGATCGGGCCGGGCCACCCCGCCAGCTTCCGCAAGTATCTGCAGGAGCGATTCGTGAACAGGGTGGCGCCCTTGCAGTCGGTGTACTTCGTGCGAGGGGACGCGGAAGATCCGGCGGCGGAGTGCCGAAGGCTTGGGACATTGATTCACGGCTATCCCATCGACGTCGCGTGCATTGGGATCGGCGAGAACGGGCACTTGGCGTTCAACGACCCGCCCGCCGACTTCGAGACGCAGGAGTCGTACCTCGTGGTGAAGCTTGACGAGCGATGCAGGCGGCAGCAGCTTGGCGAAGGCTGGTTCAAGACATTCGAGCAGGTCCCCTGCCGGGCCATCTCCATGAGCATCCGCCAGATCATGAAGAGCAAGCAGCTCGTCGTCACCGTGCCGGACCAGCGAAAGGCCGAGGCCGTCAGGAACGCCCTGGAAGGCCCCTTGACGCCGCGATGTCCCGCCTCGATCCTGCGCACGCACGAGGACTGCTCGATCTTCCTCGACGCCCCCGCCGCCTCCCTGCTGGCGGACAAGTCGTAAGAGCCCCTGACAGAATGGGCCTCACCATGTCACCCCCGCGCAGGGCCTGCCCTCGACCTGATCGGGGGCGGGGGTCCGGGAGAGTGCGGTGCGTGGTTGGATCCCCACCTCCTCAGAAAATTCTTCGTCAAGCGGCCTCACTCGTCCCGGGGGGAATGACGGTGTAGCCCATGGATTCGAGCACCTTGCGATGGCAGCGAGCCGCGCGGCGGGCATTGAGTTTCAGGAAGTAATCATCGCCGAGATCCTTGTACGATTGATCGGAGCTCAGCAAGTGGTAGATCACCTTCAACTGCGCATGCGCCACGGCGATCACGGCTCGTTTCTTGCCCCGCCGGCCCGCCAGGCGGTGGAACTGCGCCCCAAAATAGGAACCTTTCATGCGTGCCGCCGCCCAAGCCGATTGACATAAGGCCGCTTTGAGCCAGCGGTTGCCTTTGACGGTCCGGCCGCTGGTTTGCTTGCCAGCGCTTGGGTGATTGCCCGGGCAGATCGTCGCCCACGAGCACAGGTGATCGTCGCTGGGAAAGCGGCTCATGTCTGTCCCGATTTCCGCCACCACATTCTGGGCCGAGGTCTGATCATAGCCAGGGATTTCGACGATCTTCTCGATCGCGGGGGCGAGAGGGATACAGACCCTCTCGATCCGCTCCGTCAGCCGCCCGATCTGGCTGTCGATCCCATCGTACTGCTCCAGGAGCATCTGCAAGAGGAATCGATGGTGCTCGCTGACACGTCCTTCCAACGCCAGACGCAACTGCGGCAGCTTGGCACGCATCCGCCGGCGGGCCATCTGCGCCATCGTTTCGATGTTCTGCTCCCCGGCGATCAGGGCCTCGATCATCTCCCGGCCCGACAGCCCGAGAATGTCCGAGGCCACCGCCCCCAACTGGATGTTGGCGTCCTCCAGCACCTTGTGGATGCGATTGACCACCCGCGTACGTTCGCCGACCAACTGCGAACGCATCCGCGTCAGATCCCGCAGTTCCCGTTGCGGCTTGGGGGAATGTAGCTCGCCCGCAGCAGACCGCAGGACAGCAACCGCGCCAGCCACTGGCAGTCGTTCACATCCGTCTTGTGGCCCTCCACCTGCTTGACGTGGCGGGCGTTGACCAGCAGGACCTCCACCCGCCCCTCCAGCAGGTTATGCACCGGCTTCCAGAGCACCCCCGTGGCCTCCATCGCCACGTGCGTCACCCCTTCGGCTTCCAGCCAGTCCCGCAAGGCCAACAGGTCCCGCGTCATCGTCCCGAAGGTCCGGACCTCCTGCCGTATGCGCCGGTCGGCCCCGACATGCCGCACGCACACGCTGAGGCTCTTACGGTGGACATCGATCCCGGCCACATGCCCATGCAATACTTCCATGCCGTCCATACGTTGACTCTCCTTTCTTTCGGCCGGGATGGAGGACATCGAAATAGGAGCAGTCTCCTCGGCGTACTCGTCCTCGAAGGAACGGTCACAGTCTTAGATTCGTAGCGATGTCCGGGCCAGGCTGCGCGTCGAGCTCGAGGCATCAATGCGGGTCGACCTGCATCCATCACTGTCCGCGACACCGCCCAGCATACCACCACGCAGGCCCATTTCCATCCTCTTCGGGTGGGCCAAAGGCCTCGTTGTTCTACACATCTTCTGGTTTGTTGTTTGCACCGGGGCCAAAGGTGTTCCAAGCCCACGCCAGATCGCGCATTCGTTGCAGCCCCAGCCAGAGGGTTTGTGGTCCGGGGGGATCGGCACGGTTCGGGCGATTCACATAGCCGCCTAATCGCGCGATCAGACGCACCATCACACCCAGCGTGGGCGGCTCCTCAGGCACAGATCCCTGATGCGTCACACGCCACACCGATTGCCATTCCGAGTGCTCCAAGAGCACCTCACAGTCCAAGTCGGGACAACTGCGTCCCAGCCGGCAGAGCAGCAAGACCCGCCAAGCCACGATCCAATATAACGCCAGGCAAGGCAACAATCGGTCCAAATGCTCGAATCGCCGCTGTTCGACATGGCACCCCGATTTCCAGGTACGAAACAGGACTTCAATCATCCAGCGGACACAGTAGTATTGAATGATCTTCCGTACCTGCTCGAGGGTCTGGATCGGCAGCGTCGTCACCAGGAGCCATTCCACCGCCGGTTCGCCGGCCAGGGGGTTGGGCTGCGACACCAGCACCACGTTCACAGCCACGGCAGGCAGCGACATCCCTTGCGGCCGTGTGGGCGGACGAAGCGTCACCGAGGTTGCACGCACTTGCACTTCAGCGGTCCGCCCGGAGCGGCTCCGGCAACGTTGGCGTTTTTCACATGAGGTCTTCGCGTCCCGCCGACGGACCGTGATCTGCTTGGTAAACCACACCGGCTGGCCCACGACCGCCTCGCGGATCTTCTGCGCCCCCGTGTCGCCCTCGTCCTCCACTCGGCGGTCGCGGCAGGCGCGAATCAACCAATCCACCGGCCGCTCGCCTCGGGGCTCAGCGAACAATTCGTAGATGTCCGCATCGCTATCGGCGATGCAAATGATCTGTACCTGCGGCAATTCTTGTGCCACCTGGCGTGCCGTACGCAGACCCTGGAGCCAACAAAAGCTCTCTTTCTGCTCGATGGACCGGCGCTAACGTTGACGCTCTTTCTCCGAGGCGGATTGAGCCTGCACCTGGTCCTGCCTTGTCCAGATATCCAGCGAAACCGCCCCCAACGGCGTGCCATCGGGGCTGAAGGCTTCCATCGCATGTACGAAAGCCCCTCGGCGGGCTCCCTCACCCAGCGGACCAGCCCCCTCGACCTGCTGGTGGGGACGAGTCATATCCGCTTCGGTGGTATCCTGTACCAGCAGCACCACCGGCGGCTCGGCCATTCGCACTCGCGTAGCCGCCAGATGGGGATCAAGCACCTTGGAGTACGTAACCTTGGGGTTGTCGAAGAATCGATAGGCAGCGGTCATCTCCTTGTGTCCGCCGCAAGCGGCGGGAATACTGGCGGCGGGTCTGTCACCGAGATCCGATAGGAGCTTGCTCAGTCGTTCATTGAGTCGCTTATCTTCCAATTGTGCGGTAGCCATCTCTTCTCGTGCCCAGGGAGCGATCCTGGGGGTGTTCCTTTGATCCATTGTTCCAAGGATCCCTGCTTGTGAAAAATCTCATCATTGTCTCCCTTACAGCTCCCTCTGATATAGGCCCTTCGGCAAAGATCTGTTCTAAGATGTGTAGAACAACGAGGCCAAAGGCCCATGAACGCCTTCGCAGGAATGATATGTTGGTGGCCGTTGCCATGCTTTCCTTCTGTCAGAGTCTTCAAGGCAACCTGCTGTAGGTGTCATCGGGTCTATTCTCTCCGTTGCTGGCGTTTGCCCCAGTCCTCGGCTCGGACGCCGTGGTAGGTGGTCAGCGTGTACTCGAACGTCTTCTTCGAGTGCGGGGGCAGATCGAGGGTGAACTTGACGGTATCCAGATCGACCTGCTCGAAATTGTCGATGCTTCCGCTCCTCTTGAGGTCCCACTGGGGCGTCTGGAAGTTGCGGGTGATCTCGATTCTGACAGGCACGTTGCGGCTGTTCCTCGCCTCCACCGTGAACGTCCGGACTTCGTCCCAGCCGGAGATGTTGCCGGTACTACCGAAGCGGTAGTTCTCGGTCCTGTAGTCGATCAGCTTCGGCTCGACCACCACGTCGGCGACGGCCCCGAGGTTCAACTCCACCTCCTCGTTGACGGGGATGTACTTGAACGCGGACTGGCCCTCATAGGACAGGTGCTGGCGGTCATCGACGGCCCGGTACACCTTGAGATTGCCGTCGGGGATCGGGGTCTGGCCGAGCTTGTGGGCCTCGTCATTTTTGAAGCTGAGGAACCGCACGACCTGCGGGCCGTAGCGCTCCTCCTCGAACTTGTAGAGGTTGACCACGGGCACGCCCGTGACATCGAAGCTCGCAAGCCGTTTTGACCAGCCGGTGGGGATCGTCTCCGTGCCTTCGATTGTGTAGAGGAAATACTCGCTGAGGCCCTCTTTGACAATTTCCTTGGGCTTGGCCGCGGCTTCCTCAACCATGGTACGCAGTTCTCTTTGCGGAGCCCGCATCGCCGGGGCGGGCATCATGCGATCCAGCGGGACGACCTCTCCCGGTCGGCCGTAGGGGTATTGACGCCGGGCCAGCTCGGCAATCTGATCGATGAGATGCACCTGGCCTACGATGAGGCGGGTCTGGGCGTTCTCGTAGTCCTCGCCGCTATTGTTCGTGACGCGGACGTAGCCCTGCAGCCGCATCGTCTTTTCATCCGGCGAGAGCGTCCCCATGTAGAACGCCCGCCAGGTCAGGCCGCTGGTCAGATACGTGATCTCGACCGGCACCTTGCCGCTGACCTCGCTGCGGATGTTCCAGACACCCAGGTTGTTCACTCGCGGCGGATAGACCAGCTCCGCGATCTCGATCTGGCCCGCGTGCGCCTTGGGAAGCATCTGCAGGCTGGTCGGGTCGATCAGCGTGTTCTCCCAGGAGAATTGCAGGCTGTTCACGCCTTCTTTAAGAGTCAGGGCCCGGCTCTCGCGAACGAGCGTCAGGTCCGCCGAGTTATAGATCGTCAACTGCACGGTGTCTCGCGACGGCAGGGTCGTCAAGTCCACCTTCGCCGACGCAACGCCGGCCGCCGTGAGAATCATCAGAGAGAAAACTGAACGTTTCATAAGATCACTCCAATATTCCGTTTGATGCCACAGAGATCACAGAGAACACAGAGTTGAGCCTAGTTGCCGACCCACAGAGAACCCAGAATTCAAAGAATTCCTCTGTGTTCTCTGTGACCTCTGTGGCCAATCATCTCTTATGGACGGACGTTGCGGCGGTGGTAGTGCATCGTGAGTTCCTTCACCGCCGGGCCGGCCTGCGTTCGCGCGGGCAGCTCGATCTCGAATTTGAGAGTGTTCGCGTCCTTTTTGACGTACTTCATGTTGCACTCCTCCATGTCCCACTGGCCGGGGATGTGCTGGATCATCGTCAGGACGGCGGGGCTGTCCTTGAAGTTCTCGATCTTGGCCGTGATGATCTCGTCGGTATTGAAGAGCACGATCTGCTGGCCCGAGTGATTCCGCTGGATATCGATCTGGGCGTCCCTCATCTTTCGCTGCGTCACCACGATATCGCGGCTGTCGCCGATGTAGAGCTCCATCTTCTCGCCGACCGGCACGAGCGAGGCGTTGTCCTCGCCGAGAAAGATCGTGCTGCCGTGGCCGTCCTCCTGGAAGATGCGGGCCTTGCCGCCCCAGAGGGCGAACTTGCCCAGGCGGTTCGGCGGGCTGTTGGTGATCTCGTAGCTGACGGGGATGCCGACGTTCTTGTTCTCCAGCTTCTCCGGGTCCCACGGCAGCGTGGCGGCGTCGAACGTCCAGATCTTGCGGATCGGCACGTTCGGCTCGGTGAGGAACAGCATCTGCTTGGTCTCCTCGTGGTCGATGCCCTGGTCGAAGGCCTCGCCGTAGTCGAGCAGGACGCGGGCCATCGCGAAGTCCTCGCCGGAGAAGTTGCGCAGGACCAGGTAACTCTTGAGATCGACCATGGTCTCGGGCTTGTTGGCGACGGCCTTGTAGGTGATGAGCCGGTCGATGTTGCTCAACAGGTAGCTGATGCGGACGTTCTCGGCGAAGTCGCCGCCGCTGCTGATTTCCCAGACCAGCGCCGCCTCGCCCGGCGGGTAGCTGACGCTCAGCAGCGTGACGTCGCCCGGATGACCGAGGACTTGCAGGCGGATCGAATCCTCGTCGATCTGCACGGCCTTCCACGAGAAATCCACCTTGTTCAGCCCCTTCTGAAGCGTGAGGACCCGCTCCTCCTCGATGAGCGTGGCGTTGGGATTGTCGAGTCGAATCACCGTCGCCGCCCGCTCCGGCAGCGCCACCAGCTTGATCCTCGCCTGAACTGTCGCCCCACAAAGCAAAACCGCGACTGTCATCAATGCAACTCGTCTTACGTTCATAATTCATCTCCTGAAGAAATTGGCCACAGAGGACACAGAGATCACAGAGGAAAAGCCGGGATTTGTGGGGTGTGCTGTGCACACCATCTTCGTTGTACCGGCATTGTGGATGGTGGGCACAGCCCACCCTACCAACCTGCACCTATTCATTCTTTGTGCCCTCTGTGTCCTCTGTGGCAAAAGAATTCATGACGGTCAGTCCTTCCCGTTCGATCTGCTATTCGCAAGCGTCTGCTCGCGGACGCCATGATAGGTCGTCACCGTATACTCAAAGGCCCGCTTACTCCGCGGCTCGACGGTCAGCCGGAAGCGAGCGTGCGTCACGTCATGCTTCTCGTAAGCTACTGGCGAGTCTCCCTGCTTCAACATCCAGTATGCCGTCTCGAAGCCGCGAGTGATCTCGATCTCCACCGGCAGCGTGCGCGTGTTCGTGACCTCGATTCTCCAGGTCCGCACCTCGTCCCAGCCGGAAACGTTGCCGTCCTGATTGAAGACATAGTTCTCCGTTCGATAGGCCATCAGGACCGGCTTGACCTCGACCAGCCGAGCGGGGCCAAGATTCAGCTCTACTTCCTCACCGACCGGGATATATTTCACACTTGTGCCGCCGACGTAGGACAAGTGTCCCTGCTCATCCGCCCTGCCGTAGATGCGGACCATTCCATCCGGCAGAGGCGTCTGGCCGAGCTTGTGCTCCTCGTCGTTGGCAAATGACAGGAATTGGGTCGTCTGATCCCCCCACCGCTCCTCGTCGTACTTGTACAGCGCCTTGATCGGAATCTCATCGGTCTCGAACGACAGCAGCCGCTTGCCCCACTCGTTCGGAATCGTCTCGGTCCCCTCGATCGTGTAGAGGAAATACTCGCTGAGCCCCTCCTTCTGGATTTCCTTACGTTCCAGAGAGTCCATGAGTCCCGCGCCAACTTTCGTGTCGAGCCCAGACAAGTCCCTCTTGCGGCCGAATGCTCCGTAGCCGGCCATTCCGCCCATCATACCCGGGGAAGGTGTCGGAACGCCGTAGGGATACTGGCGTCGAGCCAACTCGGCAATCTGATCAAGCAGGTGGACCCGACCGACGATGAGCCGGGTCTGGGCGTCCTCGTAGTCCTCGCCGCTGTTGTTGCTGACGCGGACGTAGCCCTCCAGCCGCATCGTTTTCTCATCCTGCGAGAGCGTGCCCATGTAGAAGGCCCGCCAGGACAGGCCACTGGTGAAGTAGGTCAACTCGAACGGCGCCTGGCCGCTGATCTCGGAATGGATCAGCCAGCGGCCAAGCTCCCGCAGTCTCGGCGGGAAGACCAATTGCTGGACTTGCACCTGGTCCTTATGCTCCAGAGGTTCAAGGCTCAGCGAGGTCGGATCGATCAGCGTATTGGCCCACATGAATTGCAGCCAGTTCCAACCTTGTTTCAACGTCAGATTGCGCCGTTCTCGCACCAGCGTCAGGTCGGCGCCGTTGTAGATCGTCAGTTGCACGTTCTCTCGGCGAGGCAAGACGACCAGCTCAATGGCGCTGGCCGGTGCAAACGGCGGCTTCTCGCCCGTCGCGTCAAGCTGTGCGGGCCGGGTGGCAGCGTCAAGCGCAGCTTGGCGATGGTCGAACCGTGGCGAGGCCATCTTGGCCTTGTTCTCCACTTCTGCTCGCAAGGGCGAGACGCCCTCGCCACGAAAGGAGCCATCGCCAAGGCCTTCGGCCTTGACGCTGCCACCCACCGCAGAGTCAGCAAGCTCACGTTTGAACGAATGCGTGTCTGCCTCACGCTTGTCGCCGAGGGCCACGAGACTCTCAGGTGCAAGTTCTTTCTTTACTGTCTGGGCCGGAGCATCCTCCAGCCTGGACGCTGTCGGCACCGGGATTCCTGTCGGCTGTCCTTGCTGCCCGAGATTCGATACCATGAGCAAGGCAACACCAACAACGATTGCCGCGGCCGTTGCACCCAGCCAGGGCAATGACAGCAACGGGATCACTCTGGCGCGGGGAGCCTTCGCATTTTCAACTGTTCGGGCAATCAGGGCGTCAGACGGCTTGACCTCGTCGCGAAGCAGGTCCAGAGCGGCGAATTTGCGATTCAGTCCCGCCAGGCGCCGTCGGCATGCCTCACACTGGTCCAGATGCGCACGGGCTTGCTCCATGTCGGCGTCGGAGGCCAGCTTGAACTGGTAGTCGATCAGTTGTTGTTCTGTCAAATGCCTGTTCATTTCGTCACGCCGATAGAGTCCGGCAGTTTCCGCGCCAGGGCGGCCAATGCCCGCGACATCTGGGTCTTCACCGTGCCAATGGAGCAGCCCATCACCTGGGCCACCTCCTGGTAGCTGAGTTGCTGATAATAGGCAAGAATGAGGGTCGCCCGCTGCTTGACGGGAAGCATGTCGATGGCCTGCCGCACCTGCTGTTTCTGCTCCTCTTTGACCAGCTCGGCGGCCGGATCTGCCGCATTGTCATCCGCCAGAGCGCCGGTCTGCGAAGGATTCTCCTCATCGCAGTCGTCAGCCTGATCCAGTGAGACGAGCGTCAGGCGTCTGCGCCGGCGACTGTCGATAGCGGCACGCATGGCGATGGTGAAGAGCCAGCTCTTGAAGCGACCCCCACGAAAGGTGTGCGCCTTCTCGTGGACCCGTTTGAAGGTCTCCTGGAAAAGGTCTTCGGCCTGGCTCAAATTGCCCGTCATGTGGAACAAATACCCCAGCACGCCGTCCCCATACCTTCGGACAAGCTCACAAAACGCCGCCTGATCACCCGCGAGATGGGCGGCCACTAAGCTCTCGTCGCTACTTCCCATCAAAGCTACGGCTCCAACTACGGGCATAGACGACCATCGTAGCCCAACGGTTGACAAAGCGCGAAGTAAATTTCACGTAAAAGAGCCCCATGCGATTTCGGATTGCAGATTTCGGATTGCGGATTGAGAGGGCAAGCTCTGCGCGGGGGTGACATACAGAGGGAGGCCCCAGCATCAGATTGATACGATCTTATGCGGCAATCATATGCCCTCTCAATCCGCAATCGGCCTGTTCATCGCCCAGAAGATCGCGTTGGTCAGGAGCTTGCGGAATTGGGGGCTTGCGAAGTCGTCCACATGGCCGAGCGACGTGTAGAACACGCGGGAGTTCTTGTACTGGTGCGTCCAGGCGACGGGCTCGGGCTTCTCGTCGGGGATCTCGCCGGTGAGCAGTAGCGTGGCACCGGCGGCCAGCGGGCTTGCCTTATAGAGCGAGCCGTTGCTCCGCAGGGGTAGCTCGATGCCTTTGAGAATCGGATGGCCTGTGGCCCAGCCGCCCCCGGCTGGGTTCACCCCCGAGGGCGGGGGTGCTACATCGGCGAGCGTGATCGTCGCGACGGGGCCGGCGCTATAGTGCCCATGATAGTTGCCGCCGAGCACCTCGGGATCGAACTTCAACCACTCGTCATGTCCCTCCTTCGGAGCACTGCCGCGTGAGTCGAACGCGTGACTGGCCGTGCGAAGACCAATGAGCGGCTTGCCTCGGTCGAGGAAATCCTGCAAGTACTTCATCTGGTCGGCCTGGAAGCCCCTTCGCCGGGCATAGACCACGACGAGATCGGCGTTGGTCAGGGTTTCCATGCCGCTGATGAAGTGGATCTCTTCGCCTTGCTTGGCGGTGCTCGCCTGGAGGATCTCGCAGCGCAGGCCGTGGTGGAGCTCCAGCTCGTGTGCGAAGACAGGGAGCGTCTCGGCCGCGTTGTACTCGTTCTCGGCGGAGAGGAACACGACGGACGGCCGCTTGTCCTCTTGGAATCGAAACGGCGGCTGGCCCGTGAACACCGTAGATGCAACCGTCGGGCAGATGTATCTCTCGATGTGCTCGACGATCAGGTCGGTGCCCGTGAAGTGGTTGACATTTGGCGGCTGACGCGAATTGTACATCGTGTCGGTCATGTCGCGCATGAGGACGACGTTCTTGCCGGCCTTGGCCAGATTGCGAAGTCCGAAGGGCCGGCCGAGCACGCACATATTCGTGTGCACGCCCATGAGAATCACGTTCCTGACGCCCCGCTGCTCCAGCAGGTTCCAGACCTCCACGCCGGAATCGCTGATCGCGTCCACGTCCTTGATCGCGATCGCGTCGATCTGCCCGGTCCAGGGCGAAGCCTCCTTGCATCGCGGCTGGCAGTCGCACCCACCGTCGGACTGGTCAATCGGATAGACCTTCTTCTCCGTCTCGTCCTTCCACGGGCACCACGATTCGATGCCCGCCGGGACATTGTCCGCCTTGGGAGCGGCTTTGACCCGCCGGCGTGCCGGGTGGTCCTTGTAGTGGTCGATGGTCCCGCTGGGAGCGTGAATGATGAGCATGCCCTTGTCCCGTGCCACCGAGACGACGCGATTCATCACCGGCGCCAGCTCGGAGACGCGATCCGTGGCCCCCTTGCACCAGTGCTGATTCCACATGTCGCAGATGACGATGGCAGTCTCGGCCGGTTTCCACTGCTGCGCTTCGCAGACGATATGAGCCCGTTCAGGTGCGTCGGCCTCTGCGACGCGCTTGCGGACGTCCACCTTCAGCGTGTCCCCTGCCCCGGCATTGGCGAGGGCCTGCCCGCACAGGAGAGCCGCCACGGCAATGTGCAGTCGTAGGGTGTGCACCGCACACCATGCATAAGACTCGGTCCGAGGTAAATGGTGTGCGATGCACACCCTACTTGTGCCGAATGTGTTCGATTTCACAAGAGGTCTCCTATTCTGTCACCCTGGTGCATAATCGACTTGAAACCTACAGGAGAATCAGCCACAGAGGACATAGAGATCACAGAGAAAAGCAAAGGCAAGAAGGCGGGGACTTCCGACCACAGAAGAAAATGAATAGGGTCGTCCGCAGATTGCGCAGATTTTCACAGATTCGGGAAGAAACAATCTGCGCGAATCTGCGGATTCATTTCTTCATGCCTTCTTGCCGCCCTCGTAACCTCTGTGTTCTCTGTGCCCTCTGTGGCCCAACAAACAAACTCTCATACCAGCGCGGTCCAGCCGCCGTCCACGTAAAAGATCTGTCCCGTGATGAAGTCGCCTGCTTTGGACGCGAGCAGCACGGCGGTGCCGACAAGGTCCTCCGGCCGGCCCCACCGGCCTAGCGGCGTCTTGGAGAGCACCCACCGGCAAAACTCGGCATCGGCCTGCAACGGGGCGGTCAGATCGGTCGCGATATAGCCGGGCCCAATGGCGTTGACGTTGATGCCGTACTTGGCCCACTCGACGGCCAGCGTCCGTGTCAGACCCAGTACTCCCATCTTGCTGCAGGCATAAGCGGCGATGGTCGGCCGGGCCGCGTGACAGGCAAGCGAGCCGATGTTGATGATCCGGCCGGGCTTGCCTACCTGCTTGCGCTGCTTGCAGAACGCCTGGGACAGTAGCAGGACAGACGTCAGATTCACTTCCATCACCCGATTGAAGCTCTCCAGCGAGGCATCCTCCGTCGGCTCGCGAACAGTCATCCCGGCACAATTCACCAGGATGTCAACATTCCCCGCCGCCTGGACGATCTTGTCGAAGAGTCCCCCGATGGCATGAAGACCGGCCAGGTCAAAAGGAAAGATCCACGCCCTGCGACCCGTCTGGCTCTCGATCTGCTCCTTCGCCGCTTCCAGCTCGCTCCTGGTCCTCGCCACTAGGGCCACATCGGCCCCCTGCCCAGCCAATCCCCGAGCCAAGGCAAACCCAATGCCCCGCCCTGCCCCTGTTACCAATGCCGTCCTGCCGGTCAAATCAAAAAATCGGCTTTCCATGCCGTACAATTAACCACAGACAAGCCCGGCTGGCAAGTTGCAGCCTCTCTGCGGAATACAGAAGACGCTCGATGCAAGGCCAAGGCAATTCGGGTGACGGCTCTGGGGCCTGAAACGTGAGAGACCGTATCTTGGGGACCCGATGCGGCCGCCGAGCCCGGTGGCCATCCAGCCGGATGGGGTCCGTCTCGGCCGGTCCGCGGTACGATGCTACGAGGCTTCCCCCGGGCGCAACCGGATTCTCCCCCATCCTGCTGGCAGCATTCGAGCGAGAAGCACACCCTGATCCGTGCAAAAAATGATTGCGACGAGTAGTTTTTCATATTTTCCAGCTTGACAAATTGACAGCAGTAGAGTTAATATGAATAATCTCCTCACGGAAGAGGGGCAGGGAGTAGGAGCGCCCTTTTGGGTCATGTGCGGCCGAAAGGAGCAAGGTTCCCGAAAACTATGATTTGGAGGATTGGGATGGAGAAAAAGAGGGTTCTGGCCCCGGCATTGTGATTGTTCGTTGCCGGCCAGGCCAGCTAAGTTCTGATTTCAACTGGGTTTATAGCAGAGAAGGAGATGATGATGAAGAGATTGGTGGCAGTTTGTTTTGCAGTAGTGATGGTCGGTAGCGCTTCGGCTGCGCCGGTTCTGGACGCGGGGTGGTCTGGGGATCAAATCAATGCAGCTTTCATAGACTCTCTCGGTTCTCCCTATGTCTACAACTTGACGAACCCCGCCCTTTTCAGGATTACCGACGACTACGTCGTGGGCGACATCTACTATGTCTACGACTTCGGGGCGCCTATCCTGACCACGACCCTCCCGTATGCCGGCGTGCCGACTGGTTTTATCGGCGGCGGGGAACCGGCTTGGCAGAACCCCGCATACTCCGGAGGGGAAGTCCTGCTGGCTGCCGGCGCCCACCAACTGACGATTCAGGGCAACGGGGCAGGCGGCATCCCGGCGGGATTCTGGACCCAACTGAGTACTCCCGTTCCCGCTCCAGGAGCTATTCTGCTCGGCGGGATCGGCATCAGCCTCGTGAGCTGGCTCCGCAAAAGAAGAGCCCTCTAATGACTCCTTGTGCTCAACCGATGGACGGGGCCTGCTAACGGGCCCCGTCCCTTTCCATGCAGGCCGCCGGCAACGGCTGCTGCCTCTTGAGATGGTTGGGCATGCCACATTCTGCCGACAGACGCGATGAGCAAGCTGACACCGGCTCGTTCATCGATGCCGTCGGAATTCCCCTCGGCCGGCCTTTGCGCCAAAGCGACCGCGATGCCCCTCCGCCCCCGTCACCAGGGCCGTCGCACCCGTCAAATCAAACAACCGGCTCTCCATGCCGCACGGTAGAGCACAGATCAGAACCCGTGACAAGAACAACCAATCCGCAGATTTCGCTGATTTACCCGGCGCGGCCTTCGGCCGCAACCAAAACACCCCTGAACACCGAATCACACAAATGACACCAATTTGGCTTGCCCATTTCTCATTGTCCATTCGTGCGGTTTGTCGTTTCTAAGTCTTTCTGTGGTTGGAAGTTATGGCACCGGGCTGAGATCATCTGGAAACATTTTTCGGTTGTTGCGGGTTAGCAATGCAGGATCGCTCAAACTGTCCGCCGTCTGCGCAACCAGCCCAAGACGCGCATGCCGATACTGCCAGGCACGATGGCCACCGAGCCCGTTGTGCGCAAGAACGGACCAAGACGTCCTTGCGTCTCTGAGACGCTCGACAGCGCCTCCGGTACAACATGGCTCACTGTGGTTCTGTGTAGCTGCACTTAACGCTTCGTGGCCACCATGTAGCCGTTATCCTGACCGAGTGCGTAGAGGCAGAGTGCCTCCATAACGACCTGGGAAGGGTTATTTCCTTTTCCGGGCACAACACCAATGGAACCATATGCGAGCAAGACACCAGGCAGGAAAAGACGTTTTGCGACCATGTGCGGCCTCCTTATAGCAGGTGAACGAACCGGCAAAGGCACTGAGAAACCGGCCTTCACATCTGGATTCCTCCCGATGACAGTCACGGAAGGACAACGGAGATCATCGGAACGTGCTCCGTTTGCACGCGGGCCTTGAGCAAATGGTCAGGTGGCGGGCGTTCAGAGAGAGACAACACACCATCATGGAGCTTATATGTCAGGTATTCTCCGCGCGTACACGATGGCATCTCCGCGCCTCCGTTTGAACATGGACTTCATCATCACGGGCCGAGCACGGCAACCAATGCCCCCCGGGTCCCTCCATGACCGCAACAACCAATACGAGAGTACTTGTTTTCTTCACTTCTGTCAATACGTAGAAATACGCAATTTGCGCGTAGCCAGTCTCGTTTTCGCGATGAAATCGCACATGGACAGAAAGAATCACGGACGCTCGGCAAAGAGGACTCCGCCCGGCAGTGTGAGGGTAGGGCAAGTCCCACCCACCTTACCGACTTAGGCGACGAGTGCGGCAGATTCCGGGCGCAATGACAGTAAAGCCTTTCGCCAATTCCGATTGGTGCCGGTTGACCGCGGCGACCACCACTTGCGCCTTGCGGGCAGCGGAAAGGCCGGCCAGCCGGACGAGAACGATGCCGCGAGTGAACCGACGCTGACGGAAGACCATCTCGCCAAGATCTTTATCCGCCGTCACCAGCAACGCCGCTTCACGATTGGCCATGTCGAGCACCGCCTCATCGGATATTGCCGGAGCCATCTCAGCCACATACCACACTTGGTGGCCGTCTTGACGAAGGCGATCGATGATGCAGCGGTCAACGCCCTCGTCGGCGACGATGTTCATGCAGTGGCCTCGGCTGTTGGATAAACGACATCGGCACGCAGCGCTTCGGCGGCAAACGCCAAGGCCGCTTGAATGGCTTCGCGGGTCAGACGGGGATGGGCTTCAAGAATCTCCTCCATGGTTTCACCTGCCGCCAGTTTCTCGAGGATGAGTTCAACCGTTATTCGGGTCCCGGCAATGACCGGCTTGCCCATCATCATGTTTGGATCAGATACGATCAGTTGCGCGTGCATAGCTCTTATCTCCATGGTACAACGTTTACTGTAGCACATTCGGTGCGGCGGATCAAATCCAATCTCACGCCATCCAAAGGCCGAGAGAGGGCAAGATGAGCCCTGCCCAGCGGCTACCACGGACATGAGGGGGTGAACCTCGCATGGATCGATCAAGCCGTGGACTGTGGCCACCATCGTATCCGCTGCTGCGATGGCTGGTTTTTGTGCTTTACAGGGGTCTGTGGCGCTGGTAGCATGGTCACCATGCTGGAGCGGGGGTGTTGCCCGCGGCAGCGTTCGGTGGGGCATATTGGCAAAATCGAAAACGCCAGGGATGTAATCATGGCAGGCAAAATCGTGATCGACATGGAGCGGTGCAAAGGTTGCGGCCTGTGCATCACGGTCTGCCCCCGCAACTGCATCGTCGTCTCGCGGGAATCCAACAAGAGCGGCTATTTCCCCGCCCAGGCGAAGAATACCGACTGCACCGGCTGCTCGATGTGCGCGGTCGTCTGCCCGGAAGCCATCATCGAGGTATACCTGGAGGAGGCGGACCGGATTCGTATCGTCACCACGGCGGCCAAGAAAGACACCCCCCGCCTGATCGAAGAGAAACGGTGAGTGAATGGACCCGAAGATCAAACGTCTGGTGGATCGAGTCAAGGCGCATCTGCACGAAAGATACGGCGAGGGCATCAAGAGAGTCATCCTCTATGGTTCCCACGCCAGGGGCGAAGCCACGAAGGAATCGGACGTTGACGTGCTCGTGCTGGTAGACCCATCTTTGAATCCCTCCAAAGTTCGAGCCAGCTTGAGCGACCTCTTGTATGACATGCTCCTGGACGAAGGGGAACTCGTTTCTGTCGCGGTGATTCCTGAGGATTTCTTTGAGAGCCACGGCTTCCCGTTCATGCTGAATGTGAAGAGAGAGGGAGTGACAGTTTGAAAGAAATACCGACTCTCTCAGCGAAAGCCCAAACGTTCCTGGGCACGGCCGAACAGGCTTTGCGCATTGGCGACTTCGATTCCTGCGCTTCCAGGGGCTACTATGCCATGTTTTTTATGGCCGAGGCCGCCCTCCTCACGAAGGAGTTGACCAGCTCCTCTCACAAAGGCGTTCACAACCTGTTTGGAGAGCATTTCGCAAAGACCGGAATCCTCGAGAAATACCTCGGGAGAGCTCTCAACGATGCTTACGACATGAGGCTTGTCGGGGACTATGCAATGGGTCACACCGTCACTAAAGAGGAAGCAGAGAGCTTGCTTGAGACGGCACGGGATTTCGTGCGGAAGGTGCAGGATTATCTCGATAAATGGGCACAGCAGAAGTGACGAATGTGAGCAAACGGATTTTGATGTGCGGCAACGAGGCGATGGCGGAGGCGGCGGTCATCGCCGGCTGCGACGCCTATTTCGGCTATCCGATCACGCCGCAGAATGAGATCTCCGCCTACATGGCCCGCCGAATGGCCGAGGAGGGCCGTGTCTTCATTCAGAGCGAGAGCGAGCTGGCGGCTATCAATATGGTGTTCGGCGCATCGGCCACCGGCAAGCGTGCCATGACAAGCTCATCCAGTCCCGGCATCAGCCTGATGCAGGAGGGGATCAGCTACTTGGCGGGAGCGGAGCTGCCGGCGGTAATCGTCAACGTCATGCGGGGCGGCCCCGGACTCGGCAATATCGCCCCGGCACAGGGCGACTACTTCCAGGCCACCCGCGGCGGCGGGCACGGCGACTACAAGACCTTCGTATTTGGCCCGTCGAGCGTGCAGGAGTTGGCCGACTGCATGCCCCTGGCGTTCGACCTGGCCGACCAGTACCGCATGCCCGTGATGATTCTGGCGGACGGCATCCTCGGCCAGATGATGGAGCCGCTCACGCTGGACCCCAAGCCCCGCCGGCCATTGCCTCCCAAAGACTGGGCTTTGACCGGGGCCAAAGACAGAGAGCAGAACATCGTGCGTTCCCTTTGGCTCGCGGATGGGGCGTTGGAAGCACTCAATAAGAAGCTCCAGGCCAGATACAGGGAAATCGAGAAGAATGAGGTCCTCTGTGAAGAGTACCTCCTGGACGATGCGGAAATCGTCATCGTCGCCTACGGCATCGTCGCCCGGATCGCCAGGGCGGCGGTGATCGAGGCCAGGGAGGAAGGCATCCCCGTCGGTATGATCCGGCCGATCACCCTGTGGCCGTTCCCATCGCAGCAGATCAGCCGGGCCGCCGAGCAGTTCCCGCTCTTGCTGACCGTGGAGATGAGTTCCGGGCAGATGCTTCAGGATGTACAATTGGCGGTGGCCGGCAAGGCGCCCGTGCTGTTCCATGGCCGAATGGGCGGCGGCGTGCCGTCCGTCGATGAACTCCTGGAAAAAATCAAAGAGCTTACAGTAAGCCATAAACTATGAAGACAGTATTCAAGAGATCGAAGGTTCTCAAGGATTGCCCGACGCACTACTGTCCCGGCTGCGGGCACGGCATCGCCCACCGGCTCATCGCCGAGGTGATCGAGGAGCTCGACATCCGCGGCCGGACCATTGGAATCGCACCGGTCGGCTGTGCGGTGCTCGCGTACAACTATCTCGACGTGGACATGATCGAGGTCGCGCACGGCCGGGCCCCCGCCGTCGCTACCGGCATGAAACGCACGAACCCCGACAGCATCATCTTCTCCTATCAGGGTGACGGGGACCTTGCGGCGATCGGCACGGCGGAGATCATCCACGCCGCCCACCGCGCTGAGCAGATCACCGTGGTGTTCATCAACAACGCCGTGTTCGGCATGACCGGCGGCCAGATGGCCCCCACCACCCTTCTCGGCCAGGTGACGGCGACCACGCCCGAGGGCCGCCAATCCAATGGCCAAGGCTATCCGCTTCAGGTCTCGGAAATACTCGCGCTCCTGCCCGGCACGGTGTACGTGGAACGCTGCGCCTTGAGCAGTGTCCCTCGCATCCGGCAGGCCAAAGCGGCCCTCAAGCACGCCTTCGAGTTGCAGATGAACGGGGCCCTGGGATTGTCCCTGGTGGAGATCCTGTCCCCCTGCCCCACCTACTGGCGGATGTCGCCGAGCGACGCCATGAAGTGGATCGAGGAGGACATGAGCAAGGTCTTTCCCATCGCCCGTCTGAAGGGCTGAAAGGAAGGATGTTTGATGATTGTGTGCAAATGAATCAATCCGCAATCCACATTCCGCAATCCGCAATCACCGCCGGGTGGCATCGTCAAGCGCAGCCCTTCATGGGCCTTCGGCCCACCACAAGAGGATGAAAATGCTGTTAGTCGGCCACATTTGCGTAAGTCTCGGCCAATGCAAGGCTTGGCCAACTTTACATCCTTTTCCATCCGGCGCATTTTCAGAGGAGCTTGGCGATGGTGTACAGGTTGAGGCAATAACCATCAGTCCTCTGAAAGGTTGAGACGGGTGGGTGAACAGATGAGTCAATCCGCAATCCGCAATCCGCAATCCGCAATCGCAACAGGCCTCTACGAAGAAATGGTAATGGCCGGTTTCGGCGGCCAGGGGATCGTTCTGGCGGGCAAGCTGCTGGCCCAGGCGGCCATGCGGGCCGGCCTGGAAGTGACGTACATGCCGTCCTACGGCGCCGAGGTCCGCGGCGGGACCGCCAACTGCATGGTGATCGTGTCGAACAAGCCGATCGCGTGCCCCGTCGTCAGCAATCCGAACTCGCTAGTGATCTGCAACAAGGCCTCGCTGAGCAAATTCGCGCCGCGCCTCAAGCCCGGCGGACTGCTGATCTTCAACAACTCGCTGATCCAGAGCGTGCATTCCGTGCCCGACGGGGTGGCGGTCATCGGCGTGCCGGCCGAGGGCCTCGCCGTCGAGGCCGGCTCGCCCAAGAGCGCCAACATGGTCATGCTCGGCGCCTACCTGGGCAAGCGGGGCTACCTCAGCCCCGAGCAAGCCGCCGAGTCCTTACCCGACATCCTGGCCGAGCGCCACTACAAAATGATCCCCATCAACGCCGAAGCCCTCCGCCGAGGCGCTGACTTCGCCCTCCGCCGCGCATAGAACGTCCATCGGCGTCTTGGTGGGAATTGAGTGTGGCATCCCCAGATCTCACTTGCGGTCACAGATCAACTGTAAGAAGCAGCAGTGACACATCAGTCCATTAGGTGGAAATCAAGTCACCTATAACTTGGCCGGCACACACAGGTTTGCACCGTTCTTTGCCCTCCGGCCGCAGTGATCGCATCGAAATGCCGGGCTTTCGATCAGAGCCCGATAGCCCTGCCCGTCTGTAAGATTGAATCCCTGGGATATGATGTAGCACAGGTGTTCGTGGTGGAACTCACCGCCACAGTCATGTTTGAGTTGTAGGGCCACATTCATTGTCAGCCTGCCTTTCTCGGCGAAAGCTTGTCCTTTTAGAAGAATACGCCGAAACCACCCTCCGGTTCACCTATCTCCCAGAACGAGGCCACCTCAGCCCCGAGCAAGCCGCCGAGGCCCTGCCCGATATCCTGGCCGAGCGCCACTACAAAATGATCCCCACCCACGCCGAAGCCCTCCGCCAAGGCGCAACCTTCGCCCTCGGCCACGCATAGCACACGGACAGATCTGAGACTCATCGGCCCGCCTCCTCAAGCATGTCCCTCTATCGATTTGCTTGCGGAGCCTCCCCGAATGATTCCCCATTCGACACTTGCCTCGCTAACGGTCTCTGTATCTGGGGAGCACGTCCCTCGCAATCACACCGATTGCTCGGTGCAGCGCCGTTGTTAATGAGTCACAGTCCTTGAGTACGGCCTCCAAACAGCCGAATTCAAGCGGAAAATGGCAGTGCCCCATCGGATCAGGAGCACAGGATACATGGAGGTGCGGCCCCTGCTTGAGATCATTGTCATCGGCTGGGTCGGTGTGAATGCAGAGTAACTTATCGTACTTGCGTGCCGCAGGCAGAACCTCCAGCAGCGTGAAGTATGCGCGGTTGAGTGTAAAGGTGCTATGCGCGGAAGCTTGCCACCGCTCGTAATAACAGCAGCGAAGCACTCGTGTCGAAGTGCGGAAGCTTTCTCCCTCATAGGGGAGAGCACAGGTCTTTTCATCCGTTACGACAAGCGTGATCATACCTCCAGAGCTCCCTTTCGCATATCTGACCGCTACCCGAGGCATCACCCCCCGAAGCGGAGCAAACAGCCTATGTAGCGTGTTTGAACGCTGGTGCAAGTTGGACTCTGGCAATGTGATTGACGCCATGATCTTAGCCGCCCATGCCAACAAGGGACATTTGTGATGGCGAAAGCCCGAACATCTGGCCGACTGCCTCATCCAAGTCCGCCATCGCCTTTGCATCGTCCGGCGAATCGGTGAGTGTGTCCACAAGTCGAACGATCTTTCGTGTCAGCGATGCTGGCAACGAGGCGGGATCAGGCATGTGAAATTCACGCAGTGTCTTGACCTCCAGCATCAAGTAACCACGGCTATACTTGTGCGACGATGATGCGAGTTGCCAGTGCCCGATTGCTGAGTTCATTACCGCGCACACAACCTTAAGCAGTGCCAGTCCACCTGTTTCAGACTGTAGGACAAGGTATGGACAGTGCGAGACTGCGTACTTGCCCTCCGCGTCGATGCCGAATCGCGGTAACAAAACCAGATGTGGTGTGACAATCTTGGGAACGAACATCTTGTCAGGCGAGCGTGGCCGCTCCGGCTCCCACCACTTGATCGTTCCGCTGCGCACACTTGAGCGATTTGACAGGCGATCCTTTGCCTTGCTCAAATGCTTCCAGGTCTCTGGGTAGCTCCTGCGCAAGTCAGTCTCGCTGAGCCGCTTACCCTCTGGGTCAAAGGGTGTGAAGACCATCGTCGTCAACCTCGACGGAACAGCAAACCTCAACATTTCGCGATCAGGAAGCAGAGGACGCCAAACACCTCGCTCGGCCTTCGGATAATCTCGCGATGTCAAGATGAAGACTTCGTCCGCACCTGTAACAAGCCCTTGGCGCACCTCAGTGAACTGTTCGAGACCAGGATATGCGCCGATAGCATTCCGAAGAGCTGCCTCGTCCGGACGGAGAAGGTGCCAACGATCGCGCCGGAAGTCCCTCTGGTCCGCTTCGAAGACCTGATACCCGTCGCACACCGTCGTCCGCCCCGCGAGAGCATCTTGAAGCGCTGCCCCGACAAACTCTTGGCACTTTACAACCGTCGCAGGGACATCACGCTGCGCTGTTCGTTCCACAATAAGAAGGATGACATACGCCCCAGTTTGCTCGAAGACCGGCACTTCCGAGAGGTCGGCGAGTACCCGGATGGCAAACGCCTCAGAGATCTGCCGACGGAGCTTTGACGCGCTCTTTGATAATAGGAAGCTGTGCGGCAAGACAAAGCAGAGCATTCCACCCGGAGCGGTATGGTCGATTGCGGCTTTCAGAAATGCAAGATAGAGGTCTTGTTTTCCGAGTCCCTGTTCCAGCATGTACGATGAAAGCCGCTCGCGAATCGCGGCCGAGAGTCCGTCCCATTTGACGAACGGTGGATTCGCAACGACGACATCAAAGATCCAGTCTGGGTGCTGCTGCAGAAGTTCGATGGCCTCGCCAGCCTCGATGTTCAGTGTCGCGGGAAATTCGCCTGTCAACACCAAGTACAGGGGCGCAAGCGAAAGTCGCGTCGCCTGACACGCGTTAGGGTCGACATCGATCCCTCGCGTTTTCGAGAACGCCTCACGGACGGATTGAACTGAAAAGGCGTCGTCCGCCGGATCACACTGCATCTCCAATAGCGTTCGCAGAAACATGCCGGACCCGCACGCGGGATCGATTGTGCGCAGCGTGCGGAAGGATCGTGGCGTTCGATGCTCTCGCAGGTATCGGGCAAAGAACCGAGCAATGTACTGCGGAGTGCAGACACTTCCAAGGTCTTTGTTCCGAAGTTCCTCGGGGAGATCCCGGAAGAGCGTGAGGTCGGATGGGCTGTTGTCACGCAAAACCGAGACATAGTGCTCATAGATGCGGCTCAAAGCATGCTTAGAAATCAGGTGGAAGTTGTACCTGTAGGGGGAATGCCGACTTCGATAGAAGTCACTGACAAGATCGCGTAATGACTCGGCATCCCAAGTGTCAAAAGCTCCCAATTGGTCGAGAACCTCCTGAAGCCACACGGGCAGGTTCGCCTGATTGAGCCGCTCAAACGCCTTGAGGATCAGGGATTTCGCGTTCACCGCCCCAGGCGGGAGTGCACTGAGCACCGAGATCAATAGCCTTTCTTCTGACAACTGCCTGGGATTGCGGTAGTCCTCGAGCACGCGCACCAATATGACCGAGTTGATCATTGCGGAGATTTCCGGCAGGCTGACACGTTCACCCAAATCGGTCCGAATCGCGCGCTTCCAGAATGACACTGTATCGATAAGGGCGTCGTCCAGGGCCTTGACATTCGGATTCGGGCGTTTGCCCGTCAGACGGTCAAAGGCGTCTGCCCGCCAAACATCCTCCGACAGAGTGACTGGGAAGAAATGGTCCTCCGGCGGATCTGTCCGGTTGAATACCACTCGCATCCCGCCCCACTCGGGGAGCAAGTGCCAATCCACCAAGTTGTTGTACGAAAGTTCCAACAGCGTTCGACGCTCTGACGTAGTGAGGTCCATGTAGGGAGTGTCCGCCCGCAGGAACGAGATAACGGCGGTTCGGTCAAAACCATGCTCTACCACTAAGTGGCCATTGCAGAACCGCTCTGTCCCAGGATATCGATCAAGCTGATCACTTGGACGCCAACCGAACTCGCTGGCGAACCGCCGGAGGGCGTCAATTGCCTCCTTAGCCTGAATAGGCTGATCCGTTAGATCACGAACGAGTTTTGACCCTCGATCAACCATATGATGCTCCAAGAAAACTGTGGGCAAACTCACGCATTTCACAGTCGTGAACCTTGCGGGGCAGTATCAGTCTTTCGCACTGACGGTACATCGCCAGCAGCCATCGTTCTCCCCTCGACCCGCGTGAGGTCTTCTGTCCCCGTCACCGAGTCCTGGGTCTTCTTGGCAGTGGCATCTATTTGAGAGACTTGACTTCCTTAACCGCCTCGTCAAAACGCTCGACCCGATGCCTGACCTACCGATGGCCGTCAATCTCAACCGCTGCAAACCCCGCAAAGGTTGCCCTGAATCATCTCCAATGGCCTGTTCGCCATCTCATAGAATACAGCGGTCTGCCGACCTACCGGCTTATTGTAGGAGCGCGCCGGGGAAATGCAAATGAGAATTGATCGGAGGGCAGGATCGGTTATAGGTCGTCACTTGATATCTTGTCTGCCGCCTTTCTCGCGGCTGGCGTATCTGTGTGCGCGAGTCCGGTTGCGCCAGGAAGCTGCCATTGTTTGCCAGGATTTCACTTGACAACGAATTATCCTCGCAGTATGATATCCGAGTAACGATTGAACTCGAGTCACAACTGAATAGCGACCGGCAAAGCATCAATCGCCAGCAATCGATGCCAAGAGGGTCCGGTCATGTCTGGGGAGGCACGAACGCAAGACAATCCCAGTTTCAAGGTCCGAGGGGGCTGTTGTGCAAAACAAAGCCAATTTGGAAGAGGTTTCATGTTTGAGGTTCTAAGTGTCAAGCGGGAAGGGCTAGGCCATGAGTCTGCCAGCTTCAAACTTGACACTTGAAGACAAACGCCTTGCGGCGTCACTACGAACGTGCGAAGCAAAGCCAATTTGCAGCGGGTCGGTTATGCGAAACAAACCCAATTCCAGGGGCCGTCGTACAAAACAAAGCCAATCGGCGGGTGGGTCAAGGGAGAGCTAAGTGCAATTCGGGGAAAGGGTTATGAGAGAAAGTGCGGCTCATGGGTCTGCTGAAAACAAAGCCAATTTGCCCTACGGGGCTTGTTTGTAGCGTGCCCGTCAGGGCATTTGTAGAGACGCAAAATCTTGCGTCTCCATGCGGTGCCGTTAGGGGTGTGCGCTATCATGCAAAACAAAGCCAATTTCCGGTACCGGGCGGGTTGGTGGGCACAGCCCACCCTACGAGATGGCTCGTGCGAAACAAAGCCAATTTCCGGGCATGCGCCGGCGGATGGCGGCTGCACTGTGGCGTGGAGGGGGTCCTGAAAAAACCTTGCTCCATCCTGTCGCATGGGCTACAATCAGGCCGGTAGGAGGATACTATAAGGGGTTTCAGAACGAGAGAACAGGGATGACGAAACAGACGAACAATCGGAAATCCAAGGCGATTTGCAGTTTCTGCGGGCGTTCGGGCAGTCAGGCGGATACCCTGATCGAGGGTCCGGACAATGTCTTCATCTGCCCCGAGTGCGTGGAGCTGTGCCATAACATCATCAAACAGAACCGCCGGCAGTCGGGCGGCAATCGGGCCAGCCTGAGGGAATTGCCCAAACCGCGTGAGGTTAAGGAGTACCTTGACCAGTACGTGATCGGCCAGGAGGGCGCGAAAAGGTACCTGTCCGTGGCGGTTCACAACCACTACAAGCGGCTGCTGCACAGCGATATCGGCGACAGCGACGTCGAGCTGGACAAGTCGAACGTCCTGCTGATCGGCCCGACGGGAAGCGGCAAGACGCTGCTCGCCCGGACGCTGGCCCGCAAGCTCGACGTGCCCTTTGCCATCTGCGACGCAACTACAGTCACAGAAGCAGGTTACGTCGGCGAGGACGTGGAAAACTTCCTTCTGCGGCTGCTCCAGAACGCCGATTATGACCTCGAAGCCGCCCAGCGGGGAATCGTCTACATCGACGAGATCGACAAGATCGGCAAGACCTACCAGAACATCTCGATCACCCGCGACGTCTCCGGCGAAGGCGTGCAGCAGGCCCTGCTCAAGATGCTCGAAGGCACGATCGCCAACATCCCGCCCCAGGGCGGCCGCAAGCACCCCGAGCAGTCCTACATCCAGATGGATACGACCGACATCCTGTTCATCTGCGGCGGCACGTTCGTCGGGCTCGAGAACATCATCAAGAAGCGCCTCGGACGCAAGATGATCGGCTTCAACTCGGAGCTATCGACCAAGGCGGATGCCAAAGAGGAATTCACCGATGTACTGGAGCAGGTCATTCCCGAGGACATCATCGAGTTCGGGATGATCCCCGAGATCGTAGGCCGCCTGCCCGTGGTGGCTACGCTCGGCGCCCTGGATGAGGAGGCGTTGGTCGATATCCTCACGAAACCCAAGAACGCCCTGATCCGGCAGTATCAGCGGTTCTTCGAGATGGAAGATGCCGAGCTGGAGTTCACGTCCGATGCCCTGCGCGCCCTGGCGAAAAAATCGCTCAAACATGACACGGGAGCACGGGCGCTGCGGTCCATTACCGAAGATCTCATGGTCGATCTGATGTATCAACTGCCGGAAGAGGTGAAACCGGCGAGATACGTGATCACGCGGGACATCGTTGAAGGCAGGGTCGATCTGACGGCCGCCAGGCAGCAAGTCCGCAAAGAGTCGGCCTGAAATGATTGATGAAGGATAATTGATGAAGGATGATTGAGAGAGGAGGTCCGGACTCCTGCAAATCATCAATCATCAATAATCGATAATCAATCAAAGACCTCGACGTGGGAGTAGACCGGGGTAAGCAGATTGAACATGAGGACGGCGTCGCCGTTGTACATGCGAATGCAGCCGCGAGAGCCGGCAGCGCCGATCTGCTCGGGCTCCTTCGTGCCGTGCATGGCGAATCCCGTTCTGTCCTTGGCCTGGCCTTCAAGGCCGTCCAGCGCGATCCATCGTGAGCCCAGAGGGTAGTCCGGGTCGGTCTTTTTGTACAGCCTGCCGGTGTCCGGGTCGGTCCACGGCGGCTGGATCAGCTTGCCGTTCTCCTGGACGCGCCAGACTCCGGAGGGCGTCTCGTAGCCGGGCTTGCCCAAGCCCACCTTGAAGCTGCGGACATACATGTCGCCAAGGTACAGGTCCAGCGTGAACGTGGAACGATAGACTTTGGCATGGAACGGTCCCTTGACGATCTTGAGGGCCCGGCCGGCCTGAAGGCTCTCCGGCCGAGGAATGTTGTTGATCTGCATCAGGATCTCGTAGGGGACCTTTTGCCGACGCCCGATCACCTGCAGCAGGTCGCCGCGTTTGACCATGTACGTCTCGCACAGGGTATCGCCGGCGAAAACGGCGGGTCCGAACAGCCAATTCTCCGCCAGCTTCGCCATCTCGTCTTTGACGGCCTGCTTCTGCTCCGGGCTCATGGGCAGCTTCAAGGCGTCATTCAGATTGTTGCGGGCCTCGATGATGCGGCCGGGCTGCGACTGCTTCAAGGCCATCGCCTTCGAGAGAATGTCCGCCACGGCTGGATTCGGCTCGTTGTTCACCGCCGGCACGTTCGCCGCGCCGCCGACCGGCGAAAGCCCGGGATGGGGCTGCGCGGGCACGGACGCGCCTGGCTGAGACTGAGTCTCACCGGCCACACCGCCCGTCGGCTCTACCGGGTTCTCTGCCGCGTCCGCCTTGTGGACCGCGTCGCCGGCCAACGCCTCCTGCGGCGCCCCGGAATGCCCGCGGAACAGAACGAACACGACGGCCCCAAACACAATCAGGGCAACCACAAGATACAGACTGCTGGTCTTGAATTGGCCGGGGATCCAGTTGAATGACAAGCGAGCCATCCTAAGCTCCTTTCCGCTCATCGCGGTAAATGATTTCCTCATCAGTCACAATGAAGTGGACCGGCTCGTCGCTGTCGGTCACAGGGACTGCATCGAGCACCTGCTCGGCGAAGGCCAGGCCGCAACGTGCAGCCTTCACTTCCTTGTTGGCAAAAAATCGGTCGTAGAAAGACCCCCCTCGGCCCAATCGATTCCCCCGCCGGTCGAATCCGAGGGCTGGAGCAACCACCAGGTCGATCTCCCCGAACGGAATCGGCGCCCCCGCCGTGGGGTTTCGCAGGCCCCACGAGCTGGTGGAGAAACCCGTCTCCAGCGACGTGATCTGGACGGGGATCATGTGCCGCTGCTGCCATGAGATCTTCGGCACCGCCACGGTCTTGCCAAGTTGCCAAGCATGCAGAATGGCGTCCGAGGTATCCACCTCGTGCGGCAGGGACAGGAAGAGCATCACAATGGAGGCGCGTTGAAATTCCTCGGTGGAGATCAGGTTCTGACACGCCTTCCTGCTTTTGGCCTTCTGCTGTGGGGCCGGCATGGAAAGCAGGCGGTTGCGTAACTGACGACGTAGCTCAACCTTCTCCATTGGCTCATCCTTGATCTTCACGGGAATTTCCTTCCCCGAATGTTTTCCCACTTTTTATCAGCCTTTGCAGGCTTTGTAAATACTGCCGGATGTTTTTCTCATACCCGGCGTCCTTTGGGGCATAGTACTGCTTCGGAGGCCCCGGCAGATACTCCTGAGGCACGAAGCCACCTGCATAATCGTGCGGATACTTATAATCCACCCCGAACCCGGCTTCTCTTGCGGCCGGGTAATGCGAGTCTTTCAGATGCTTCGGCACCGCCCGAATCGGCTGCGTCTCGACATCCGCCGATGCCTGCCAGATGGCGCCGGCACTGGCGTTGGACTTCGGGGCGCAAGCCACATAGATAGCCGCCTGGGCGAGCGCGAGCTTCGCCTCGGGCAAGCCCACGAACTCGGCAATCTGCACGGCGGCCGCCGCAAGCACGGTCGCCATCGGGTCGGCATTGCCGACGTCTTCCGTGGCGCAGATGGCGATCCGCCTGGCAATGAAGCGAGTGTCCTCGCCCCCTGCGAGCATACGGGCCAGCCAGTACACCGTCGCATCGGGGTCCGAGCCTCGCATACTCTTCTGCAAGGCGCTGGCAAGGTCATAATGCGTATCGCCCGTTCCGTCGTAAAGGACAGCTTTCTGTTGTATCGACTCTCTTGCCGTCTCCAGATGAAATTTTAGCGGTCCCGCCCCCGCCTGGGCTGCTTGCGAGAGCACGCCGATCTCCAGAGCTGTCAAGGCTTTGCGGGCATCCCCGTCCGACATGTCCGCCAGGAACTCCAGGGCGGCCGGATCGGCCTGGACATTCAGCTTCCCCAAGCCCCGCTCAGGATCCTCCATCGCCCTCCTGAGCAGTTCCAGAACTTCCTCGCGGGTCAACGGCTCAAACCGGAAGACCGTGCTGCGGGAGATCAGCGGGCCAGTGATGGCGAAATACGGGTTCTCGCTGGTGGCGCCGATGAGGATCAGGACGCCGGACTCGACGTCATTCAGCAGAACATCCTGCTGGGCGCGGTTGAACCGATGGATCTCGTCGACGAAAAGCACGGTCCTGGCCCTGTGCGAGGCCAGCCGGTCCCGCGCCTCGGCGATGACCTCGCGGATATCCTTGACAGTCGCGGCCGGAGCGCTGAGGTAGTGGAACTTCGCCTGGGTATGATGGGCGATCACCCTGGCCAGCGAGGTCTTGCCGGTCCCGGGCGGCCCATGGAAGATCAGGCTGCTGAGCCGGTCGGCCGCAAGCATTCGGGTCAGCAGCTTGCCCGGACCGAGGAAGTGCTCTTGCCCGACGAACTCCTCCAGCGTTCTCGGCCGCATCCTCGCCGCCAGGGGCGCCGCCGACTGAATATTCGCGTTTTCACGGGCTTCGAACAAGCCTTTATCGGTACTACGATCTTGCATGGCGGCCATTATACGTCCGAGCCCCTCGAATGCAATCCACTTGCGTGCCGCAAGCAGATAGTGGACAAATAGATGCGTAAAACCCATTATCGGGTCCTGGAAGCCTCAGGAATGCACCCATCGCGCCGTCACCAGGCCGGTTTGCCATCCGCGACTGCGGCATGGATGGGCCCCGGGGACAGGCGGCAGGCTGGACCTGGTTGAATGTCGTCCATCCTGTGACAAGACGCTTGGGACACAGTGTGCCTGGCACGGGCAACTCGTTTGCCCGTGGGGCCTCGGATGAGCCGGCCCAATCGAGACAGCACCGTCAAGAGCGTTGCCCGGTTTTTGAACCATACCACGGGCTGCACAAGGGCAGTGACGTAACTTCTTATGCAGTGACACATTATGTCTCGCGCAGACCGTTGGCCCTGCCGAGGCGACAACATGGGCAATATGGATAGACCAGACATACTCTTCCCAGTTTGACTAGAAGACCTCTCTCGGCGCGCAAAAAAGATGAGAATCCCTCAGATTTGGCTTGCTTTTATCCCCCTGCCTGATATGCTCATACCGATATTTATGGACTTGGGGTACTGGATGCTTGAGCTGGGAACTCAAGTGTCAGGTGGCAGGCTTGTCATGTGTCGTTTTGTCTTTGTCGTATGATTGATCGGCTATGGGAACGCCAGTGTAAGGCACATTTTTGAAAGGGGAGTAATATGATGCGTTGTTTGATGTGGATGGCAGTAGCGAGTCTGGTTTTTGCAGGGGCAGCAAGTGCCTCGGTCAAGCAGGGTGACACCGAGCTCGAAATCATGGGCGGTTTCATAACTGAGGATGCATCGGGCGATAGCGGCGTGGAGACGGATTCATGGTTCGCGGCCGGCGGGCTCGGTTACTTCCTGAATGACAACCTGCAGGTTTCGGCCGCCGCGTTCGGCTTCTGGACAGAGACCGACTTTGTTGAGCCGGGGGAACGAGAGGAGTGGGACATCGATATCGTCGGCGTAGGCGGCAAGGCCAGATGGCACTTCATGCCGGCGAACCAGTTGGTGCCGTATGTTGGCGCTCAGTTGTTCTACGCGGATGCGGATGTTGAAAACACGTTTAGAGAAGTCGGGGAGTTGACTGAGAGGTCAAGCTTCAATCCCGATGGCGTGCTGTGGGGTCCGATCGCAGGCATGAGGTTTGAGTTGAACGACAACAACGATTTCTTCGCGGAGTATCAGTACCACATCTGGGACGGTGACATCGGCTCGCTTCTCGATGATGGACACGCCATCTTCGTCGGCATCGTCCATCAGTTCAAGTAGTATCCGGAGGTGAGGAATCGAATTCGGCGGATGAAGTTGCGTCCGCATGACAACACCTGGGTATGCGCTGCGAGTCCTGCAGGACTCGCAGCTTTTTTTATTCCTTCGCAATGGGTCGCGCCGGTTCTGCCGGACCCACCGCCGACGTGACAGCCAGCCCTTCCATCACCACTCATAGCGGACGTAGCGGCGGTCCCGTGGAATGCCCTGGACATTATCGGACAATGCCAGGGCCGGACCGCGTCAATGAGATCTCCGGCCCGCTCTAAAAAGGTTAAGGACGCCGGCGATGACCGCCGATAACAGCAGCGTATAGGCCGGAGGACACCGCTTATGCGGCCTCAGGTTCGAGCGCATAGCGGCAGCCGCCCGGCCGGAGAATCTCAGTGAACGGCATTAGTGAAAGGGAAGTCGTATGACACGTCGATTGGCTTGGGTTTCAATGGCCATCCTGGCTCTTGCCGGCGCCGCAGGTGCAGCCGTGCAGAAAGGCGATACGGAACTGGAGTTCCTCGGCGGCTGGCTGAGTCAGAGCGGGGCCAGCGAAGGCGTTGATTTCGATGCGTGGTTCGTCTCGGGCGCATTCAACTACTTCGTCAGCGATAACCTGTCGCTCGGCGTCGGGGCGATTGGCACCCAGATGGACGTCACCGGCAGGACCAGCGCCATCGAAGTGGATGTGGGCGGAGGTCTCACGCTCGACGCGGAATTCAGGGACATCGAGCAAGATATCACCATCTATGGCGTGGGAGCGAACGTCAAAATGCATTTCGCACCGGCCAGTCGCTGGGTGCTGTACCTCGGCGGCCAGGTCAAGTGGGTCAGCGCGGAGGTGGATACCACCGGCAACTATGCCGCTGAGACGGGCCCCGGCACCGGCGTGTTCGGTCCCGAACTGCCATTCAGCGAGACCACCGACCTCGACGGCGTCCTGTACGGGCCTCTCGGCGGCGTGAGGGTCGAGTTGAACGAATACAATGATCTTTTCGTGGAGGGCCAATACCATCTCTGGGGCGGCGACATCGGGGACCTTCTCGACAACGGCTTCGGCGTCTTCGTCGGTATTGTCCACCAGTTCCAGTAGGACGTGACCTGGCGAGCGAAGCTCGGCCGGGCGATCTGAATCTCTCGGACATGTGGAGCTGCGGGCCCGTGGTGACTCGCAGCTCTTCTCATTTGCCACCCATCCCAGATGCCCTGAAATCTTCACGGGTATTCAAAATTTCGCGGCCACTTCCATGCTTGACTGGCGGCGGCAAACCGCGTACAGTTGTGTCGCGGTGGGACAGGAGCCGGATAGCAGGATGGACATCCCGCCCTTCGTGCTGCGAAGGATGCGGCAGATAGGAGCACACAGCTACTTAGGAAAGGAGTGGGAAAATGACGAATGGAAAGGCATTTCTGGTTGGCGGTCTTGCGAGCATGGCGATCTTCGCGTCGACGGTCCTGGGCGGCGCGCCGATGGGACCGCCGATGGCGCTGCTGGGCGAAGGAAATTGGGGCGCCGGGGGGGAGTACGGGCATGGAACCATGGATCTGCAAGCCTACGGGAGTCTCCAGGCAATATACGGAGGCATCCCCTTCGACTTCGTCGAGAACGTGGAGATCGACGATCTGACGATGAACATGTTCTTCGCGACCGTGGGCTACGGCGTGTGCGACAACTGGGACATTTTCGTACGCGTGGGCGCCGCGGATGCGCAGGACGATGTACAAGGCAAGGCGAACATCCCCCTGAACCCCAATGACCCCGACGCGCTTGTCGATCAGCTTGGCGTGCCTCGAGAGTATCCCCTTGACAATCTCGACAGCAATTTTGGATTCGCCTGGGGCGTGGGCACGCGCGCCACCTTCTGCCGCTCGGGACCATGGGCGTTCGGCGGACTGGTGCAGGCGACCTTCTTCAAACCCGCCGAAAGTGACATTCGATACACCGATCCGCTCTGGGGAACGGGCGTGGAGCACATCGGCGATGCGGAGCTTGACTTCTGGGAGACGCAGGTCTCGCTGGCGGTCAGCTACCAGGTGGACACGCTGCGCCTGTGGGCCGGACCGTTCCTGCAGTTCGTCATGGGCGATTTCGACCGCGACGGCGTCATCCTCTTCGACGGCGCCAACGAAGGCGACACGTTCAATGCGTCCAGCGACCTGCAGCAGGAATCCGAGATCGGCGGGCACTTCGGCGCGGATTGGAGCATAAGCCAGCAGGTGGACCTGTGGGTGGAAGGCCAGGTCACCGGCGATTCCTGGTTTGTGGGCGTCGGCCTGCTGCTCAAGCCGGAAGAATCTTTCGGGATGTAAATCCCGGAGTCTGCATTGCCGGGAGGCGTCTCACGGGAGGTTGTATCGCGATGATACAGCCTCCCTTCTTATGCCCCATGAACGTCACGTCGCCCGGTCCGTCATGAGCCGGGCGGTTTCCGCTAACGCGTCCCTGGCCTGGCCCGCCGGCAGGACCTTCAGAGCTTCGATCGCTTTGGCCGCGTACTGCTGGGCACGCTCGCGCGCGTATCGCACGCTGCCGTTCCTCGCGAGCATGCCGGCCAATTCGCTCCTGGATTCGGCCGGACTCTTCAGCAATTTATGTATGGCCTCTTTCTCGGATGCACCTGCCGTATCGAGCAGATGGATGACCGCCAGGGTCGGCTTGCCGTGGTCGAAGTCGCTCTGCAGTTTCTTCCCCATCTGGCCCTCATCCCCTGTGATGTCGAGGACATCATCCATGATCTGAAAGGCGGTGCCGGCATGCAATCCGTATGAGGACGCCGCTTCGACCTGTTCCTGCGAGGCCTGCGTCAGCATGGCGCCCAGCCGGCAGCACCCGCTGAAGAAGGAGGCGCTCTTATCCGCGATGATATCGAGGTACTCGGCCTCGCGGAGATGCCAGTTCCGTCTCTGCATGACCTGCCGGAGCTCCCCCTCGCACACGCTCATGGCCGTCTGGGCCAGGACCTTAGCTACGGGAGATTCCAGGTCGGCTGTCATCCTGAAGACCCGGCTCAGGACGAAGTCGCCGAGCAGGACCGCCGATTCATTGCCCCAGAGGCGGTTGATGGTCGGGACGCCCCGCCGGCTCTGGCCGTCATCCAGGACATCATCGTGAAGGAGCGTGGCATCATGGATCATCTGCACCATGGCCGCGACTCGCAGATGCTCGTCGGTGACCCGTCCGAGACATTCGCCCGTGAGCAGCACGAGGCCCGGCCGGACCATCTTGCCGTGGCGCGCGACGAGATACTCATACACGGGGACCAGCTCATCGGCGGTCGTTGCCGTCACCAGGGACTGACAGATATACTCCCGAACGCGCCGCAACTGCGAATCGATCGCCCGAAACGGGCGGATCTCAAGCCATGGGACATTCTCAGGAGCATCGGTGTTTACTGGCAACTGCATGGGCCGTGGTAAGCAGGCGACAACCGCAGGCGCAGCGTGTCCTCTGCTACTTCTCCTTTCGACGAGCGTAGCTGTAGAATCTGTCCCTGAGCAGACGTGTGACCGGGCCGGGCTTCCCGTCGCCGATGACTCGGCCGTCGATCTCCACGATCCCGATGACCTCCGCGGCGGTCCCGGTCAGGAAGAATTCGTCGCAGACGTACAGATCATACCGGGTCAGGTTCTTCTCGACGACCTCCATGCCTTCCTGCCGGGCCAGGCGGATGACTACCGCGCGGGTAATCCCTTCCAGGCTGCCCGCCTCCACGGGGGGCACGTAGATGATCTTGTTGCGGACGATGAAAACGTTGTCGCCCGTGGCCTCGGCGACGTAGCCCTCATGGTTGTACATGATCGCCTCAGGCACATCGACATCCAGGGCCTCGATCTTGGCCAGGATGTTGTTGAGGTAATTGAGGCTCTTGATCTGCGGAGGCAGGGCCAGGGGGTGATTGCGCACGGTCGTGGCGCTGATCACCTTCATGCCCTTTTCATAGAGCTCTTCGCAGTAGAGCTGGATCTTGTCGGCGATGATGATCAGGCCGGCGGTCTTGCAGGTGAACGGATTGAGACCCAGGCAGCCGACGCCGCGGGTGACCAGGAGCCGGATATAGCCGTCGTGAATCCGGTTTGCCTCCACCGTGGTCTCGATCGCGCGGACCAGGTCCTCTTTGCCCATCGGGACCTGCAAACGGATGGCACGCGCCGAGTCGAAGAGCCGCCGGACGTGCGCCTCCATCTCGAACACTCTCTTGTCGTAGACCCGGATGCCCTCGAACACGCCGTCGCCATAGAGCAAGCCGTGGTCAAAGACGGATACTTTGGCATCCGCCTCGTCAACAAGTCTGTCGTTGAGCCATATCTTCAGCGCCATATCTATGCCCTTATCCTGCCATCCTCCAACACGATGACGCGCTGAGCCCTGTCGGCGATCCGCTCATCGTGCGTCACCATAACGATGGTCTGCCCGGCCCGGTTCAGATCCTCGAAAACCTTCAGGATACCATTTCCTGTCACGGAGTCAAGGTTTCCTGTGGGCTCATCGGCCAGGAGGAGCCTGGGCCGGTTCATCAGGGCCCTTCCGATGGCGACCCTTTGGCGCTCTCCGCCGGACAACTGGTAGGGCTTGTGCCGGATTCGCTCCTTCAAGCCCAACTGCTCGAGCAGCTCCATCGCCCGCTTCGTGGCGGCCCGCCGCGCCAGCAGCCAGCCGATCACGCTGCGCGAAACCATCGCCGGCAGAACGATATTCTCCAGCACATTCAGTTCGTCCAGCAGATGATAGAACTGAAAGACAAAACCGACCATCTCGTTGCGGTAGCGGTTCAGCTCGCGGGCCCTCATCCGATTCAGGTCCCGGCCGCTGAACTGAACGACCCCTTTATCGGGCCTGTCCAGCCCGCCGAGGATGTGCAACAGGGTGCTCTTGCCGCTGCCGGAGGCCCCGATGATGGCCACGAACTCGCCCTCCCGGACGGTCAGCTCGATCCCCCGGAGGACCTCCACTCTCGTCGCTCCCATCCGATAGGACTTGCGGACCCCCGCCGCTTTCAGAATTGCATGCGCTTTGTCCATAAGGGCGTCATTCCTACACGGGACCGGTGTGCAGCGTCTCCACGGGCCGCAGCCGGGCGGCGCTGTAGGCGGGGAACAAGGCCCCGATCAAACAGGACACGATCGCGCAGCCGACGATGGTCGCGAGCACCGGGAACTCCACGTGGTTGGGAATGTCCCCGATCGAGTAGATGCTGCGATCCCACAACTGAAAGCCGAACCTCTCAAAGAGCTGGCCTTCGATCCAGTTGATCTTCGAAAGAAACAGCCACGCGGTCAGGGCGCCGATCCCCGAGCCTAGACATCCTATCACAAAAGCAAAGCCGGCGAAAAGGGCCAGGATGCTGACATTCGAGCTGCCGACGCTCTTCAGCACGCCGACGTCCTTTCTCTTGTGGCTGACGATCATGTAGAAGACGACGAACACGATAAAGACCGTCGTGACTCCGACCAGGATGAACATCAGGCTCAGGAGCACCTGCTCCTTCTCCATCGGGGCAATGACTGCACGACGATATTCCTTCCAGTCCTGCACGAGCACCGCGTCGAGAAGGAAACTGTCGGGAGCATCGGCTTTCGCTCGTTTGAATTCCTGCCACATGGCCGCCACCTGGGCGCGTCCCTCACTCAACCCGACACCTTGGCAGAACTTGACGTGGATGGCGTTGACCCTCTTCAAGGTCCCCGCCATGCACAGTTTCTGGGCCTGCTCCAGGGGAATGTAGATCTGGGAGCCATCGACGTGCGCGATTCCCGATTGCGAGTGGTCGCTGTAGTAGAAGTGCTGGGTCTCGACGAGTCCGGCGCCGACTTTTGCAGGGGCGCCTCCGGCCGTCAGCGGAAAACACGTCAGGGTGATCGCCACGTCGGGCGGCTGATCATCATAGACGTAGTTGCCCTGGGCGCTGCGCATCAGGGCCAGATCGATGCCCAGAATGCAGCCGAGGGCATTCGGCTCGTACGCCGGTTGAAAGGCCTTGTCCGGCTGGCTGCCACGGTAATGCAGGGTCTGTGCAAAATTCGTCGTCCGCGCATGCAGCACCGGGTCGATCCCGAGGATTTCCACGCCGCGGCGCACCTCCTGATCCCGCACGCTGAGCAGGCCGTAGCTCTTGACCGCCGGCGAAACCGCCTCGACGAAAGCGGTCCCCTTCAGTTTCTCTATGAATTCCTCATAGTAGGGGAACCCGACGAGCGAGTCCGTGCCGACGACGCAATCGCCCACGAACCGGTGATTCTTCTGTTTGAAGTCCTGCACCAGGCCGGTCATGATCGTCATCACGACCACGACGATGAAGACGCACAGCGCCACGGCCAGTATCGCGAAATGCGTGATACGCCGCTTCAGTAAATATCGAGTGATTAACTTCAGTTTATACATTCGCCGTCAAGAAACCAGAACGTCTCGAACTCTTCAGTTCTGGGTGGCATCGTCAAGCGCAGCTTGGCGATGGTCTGCCCATCCGCCATCGCCAAGGCCTTCGGCCTTGACGCTGCCACCCGTCTATATAGCTTACGTAGAGCTAATCCCAAGCACTTCGCCCGTTGCCAAAAACCACAAGGCTCACTCATATCGCAGAACCTCGACGGGTCTCGTTCGGGCCGCCAGGGCCGCCGGCAACAATGCTCCTACGGCCGCCGCAGCGATCGACAAACCTGCAAGAGTCAGCGCCCACTGCCAGTCCACCACGTTCGGAATCCTGGCGAACATGTACACGCTGCTCTGCCAGAGCTTGAGTCCGAAGGTGGCCCGGATCCATCCTTCGATGGTGTTGATGTTCACGGTAATCAGGTAGCCCAGCACGGTTCCGAGGCCGGCTCCCATGATCCCCACGGTGATGCCGAATCCCAGGAAAATCCAGGCGACTGCGGCGCTCGATGCGCCGCAGCTTTTCATGATGCCAACGTCCTTGCGCTTGAGGCGCACGATCATGTAGAAGATACAGAAGACGAGCACCACGACGCTGAAACTGATGACTCCGAAGACCAGCAGCAGAACGCCCATCTGCTTGCGGATTTCCACGACATACTGATGCTGCATCTCACGAGCCGTCTGAACTCGGGTCACCGCAATCAGGTAGGGAGTCCAGCCGAGGTCCTTCTCCGCAAAGACGCGCCACAAGCCGCGAATCTGCGCCGCGGCCAAGTCCGGATCGATGTTCGGCTTGAGCTTGATATTGAGGCTCGTGGCAAGATCGCCTGTGTCGTCCGGGTACAACGCTTCCTGCAGAACCTTTATCGGCACGTACACGAGGCTCTCGTCGAGCTGGTACACACCCGTAAAAACGATGTCCGCAACGCTGAACGGCACGAGCACTCGTTTGGGCTCGCTGGCCCCGTCCAGGGATTGCGACATCGTGCCCGTCGTCACCAGGACCTGCTGGCCCACCATCGTCTCCAGAGCCGCCGCCTGATCGTACTCATCCGTCTTCTCGTTCGGATCGGCCACCATGCCGATCCCGACGAAGCCGCCCACTTTCCCGGGCACCCCCGGCACGTCGAACGAAGGCTCGCCCGGCATCTGCTTCTGGCGGATCAGAGCATCCTTGAGTTTCGTGACCCGTGCCCGCGGGCCGGGCTCGATTCCCCAGACCGTCACGCCGCGGACGTTGCCCTTGCCCACGTGCAGAAGGCCCTCGCAAGACAGAGTGGCCGTGGCAGCTTCCACGATATCCGTCTGTTCGAGACGCTCGATCAGTACAGGATACTTATCGAACGTGACGCCGGAGGGCGCGGCAAGGATGATATCCCCGATCGCATCGACCGCGCTTCGTTCGAAGGCGGCGATGAACCCGGTGAACAGGCTCGCCACGACGATCAATAGGGAGACGGACAGCGCCACGGCGGCCACGCTCAGAAACACGATCCGTCGCTTACAGAGGTATCTGATCCAAAAGAACAGCTTCAACATCTATGAACCGCTATCTCGCTATTGGCTCAAGACTCCCGCCATGCGCGGCTACGATTGTTCCGGCGTCACGGGCTTCAGAAGCGGGAACAGGACCACGTCGCGGATGGTTGTGGCGCCGGTCAGGACCATGACGAGCCTGTCGATGCCGACCCCTAGTCCACCCGCCGGAGGCATACCGTACTTCAGCGCCGTGATGTAATCCATATCCATCTTCGTCAACGACTCTTCCTGGCCGCGGAGCTGATGGCGGAAATTCTCGTACTGCTGCGCGGGATCGTTCAACTCGGTATACGCATTGGCCAATTCCATGCCGGAGACGAACAGCTCGAAGCGCTCCGCATACTGCGGGTCCTTCCTGCCGGGCTTGGCCAGTGGACAAAGAATAGCCGGGTAGTCAATCACGAAGGTCGGGTTGATCAGACGCTCCTCGACGGTCGCCTCGAACACCTCATTGACGACCACGGCGTCGTCCAGGCCGGCATCCTCGATCGTGAGCTCACGCGCCTTGGCGCGGATCGCCTGGATGTCATCAATCCGGCAGCCGGAGTACTCGGCGAGCAGGTCCGCGTATTTCGCCCGCCGCCACGGACGGGTGAAATCGATCTCACGATCGCCGAACTGAACCTTCGTGCCCTGCCCGACAGCCTGGAGGCACGCCGAGACGAGTTCCTCCGTGAGGTCCATCATCGCGTTGTAGTCGCCATACGCCTGATAGGCTTCGAGCATCGTGAATTCAGGGTTATGGTAACGGCTGAGGCCCTCGTTGCGGAAGTTCCGATTGATCTCGAAGACCCGCTCCATCCCGCCGACCAGGAGCCGCTTGAGGAACAGCTCGGGCGATATCCTCAGGTACAGGTCCAGGTCGAGCGTGTTGTGATGGGTAATGAACGGCTTGGCCGCCGCACCGCCGGCGATGGTCTGCATCATCGGCGTCTCGACCTCGACGAATCCCCGGGCCTCAAGGAACTGGCGAATCGTTCGCACGATCTCGCTGCGTTTGCGGAAGCGGTCCATGACTTCCGGATTCGCCCACAGATCCACGTATCGCTGGCGGTACCGTTGGTCGATGTCCGCCAGGCCGTGAAACTTCTCCGGCGGCTGGCACAGGCACTTGCTCAGGAGGGTCAGGCCGTTCTCTTCGACCCAGATCGTGATCTCGCCCGTCTTGGTCCTTCCTACGCGGCCCTCGGATCCGATCACATCGCCGAGGTCGAGCAGCTTGGCCAGGCGCCACTGCTCGCCCATCAGGTTCTTCGCCAAGCCGATCTGGATCGTGCCGCTTCGGTCCCGAAGGGTGATGAAGATCAGCTTGCCAATGTCCCTGAGCAGGACGATTCTTCCCGCGCAGCGGGCCCGCTGGCTCTCATCGCCGTCCTTGAATCGGGCCCTGACGGACTCGGCAGGCTCGACGTTCTCATAGCGAGTGCCGTACGGGTCCAGACCCATCTCTTTGACCTGGGACAGCTTCTCCTGGCGCTGCTGCTCGAATCGACCTGAATCATCCTGATTGACCAAATCACAACCTCACTTGGCAGCGACCGTCCTTGCGTTCACCAGCTTTGCTTTGACTACCAGGAGTCCGACCGCCAACTGCGGGTCCGCCTTCAACGTATCTTCCACGACTCGTTTGTTGACCGTGGTCGTGCCTCCCTCGCGGTTGGCCTGCACGAGGACATCATTATCCCGTTGTACATCAATCATCTGCTTCATTTCTTCGCTGGTGAGATCGACCTTGACGTCCGGCCCGACGCCCCAATCCTTGGTTCCTTCCTTTTCGACGTCCTCGCGGCTCTTGACCCGCTGTCCGGAAGGCAGATGGTAGTAGGCCATGGTGTACTTCAGCTCTGCGCCGCCGCCGGGATAATGGGTAATGCCCTGGACGCTGCCTTTGCCATGCGTACGGGTCCCGACCAGGATGGCGCGCTCATGCTTCGCATCGCCCAAGGCCCCCGCCACGATCTCCGAGGCGCTGGCGGAGCCGGCGTTCGTCAGGATGACCAGAGGATAGTTCGGATGCGTGCCCCGGCGATGGGCATGCTCGAACGCCGGGATCATGTTGGCCTTCGGCTGCGTCCGCACGATCAGCCCCTCTTCGACAAACTTGTCCACGATGTTGACCGCGCTATCGAGAAGGCCGCCGGTATTGAAACGCAGGTCCATGATCAGGCCCCGCATTCCCTCGGTCTCCAGTTGATCGAGGGTCGTTTCGAGATCACCGGCGGTCTCGCCGGAGAAACTGGTGATCCGAACGTATCCGATCTTCTCCTTCTCATCCAGCATATAGAGCCAGCACCCGGAGGCGGTCCTTTGCCATCCCCGGACGGTCGGCACGATGATGCGATCCCGCGTGAGGGTCATGGTCTGGGCTTCCTTGCCGCCCCGCCGGATGGCCAGGGTCACCATGCTGCCTTTCGGACCCGTGATCTTCTTGACGGCGCACATCAGGCTCATGTCCTTCGTGGGAATGCCGTCCACACATTCGATCACGTCGCCCGCATCCAGACCGGAGCGGTACGCCGGCGTATCCGGCAGCAGGCTCGACACCGTCAGCAGCCCCTTGGGTTTGGATATCTCGATCCCGATGCCGGTGAACTCATTCGTCATGAGCTTCTCGAAGTCCTGCACCTGCCGGGGCCACACGATGACGGTGTACGGGTCCAGCGCTCCGAGAGATGCCTCCACGAAATGGGCAACCAACGGCTGCATCGGCAGCCGCACGGTCGCCTCGTTCAGGGCCAGCACGTTGTCGAGAACCTTCAGGAACTCGTCCTTGCCGAAGCTGCGGACCGGCGGCTTGTTCTGGCCCTGGCCCGCGGCCTGCGGCTGGCTCGACGATTCGTTCACGCCCTTGACTAACGCCTGAACCTCGTCCTGAAGCCCGGCCAGGGCTACCGACCAGGCGGTCACTTTCTCAGGCTCCGGCGCTTGGAAGGAGCTTTTTTTGCTCGCCTCGGCGCCCTCGGCAAACGCGATCGTCAGCACCTGGGCCAACTGATCGCAACGCTTGATCGCCTTGGTGGCCATCTGCACGTAATCGATGTTGTTGACGTAGTGCAGGTTCAGGGCCTCCATCGCACGGCCGAACATGTATTTCTCGACGCCCTCATAGCGTTCGTTACAGGTCTCACAGGGACTGTCCTGAAATGAGGCGGCGATGCCGGCCTTCTCCAGCAACTCCTCGGCACGCGTCGAATGCTTCTTGTTATTCGGGTCGATCGCCTGGAGCCAATAGAAGTAGTTCATGTAGGCATCGAGCCAGCGGCCCTGCCCTTCCAGCAGAACGCTGTAATCCATGGCCTTTTGCGTGACTTTGGTCACGTAGGCGTCCGAAAGAAGCGATTTCTTCTGCGCCTCATCGGCGAACTCCGTCGCTTTCGCAATCACCTCCAGGACATCCGTGATATCGTTCGGCTCGTTGGGATCCCGCTCCGTAGATGTCTCCAGCGGATCCACCTCGTTGCCCTGTTTGGCAACCTGCGGGGGTTTGTCGAGATCGACCAGCGCCTTGAGCTTTTCCAGCGTCTTGCACTGGTCCTTGAAAACCGCTTCTTTCGCTACCTGTCGCTGCTGATTGATCTGGTCGTATCGCTCGGTGATCTCCTTGACCACGGGGACTCGAGCATCGGCCGGGTCCATCTGCGTCACGCGTTCGGCCGCCTCCCGGAACTGCCCGCGCGTAATCAGATCGCACGCCGCCGTCACGGCATCGATCTTCACGGGAGCCTGATCCGAGGCGGCGGAGTCCTGCGCCTGAGTTGTCACGGCCTGGGCGATTTTCGTCGTCTCGGCACGGGTCGAGCAGTTGTACCCGCTGAACCAGCATGAGAGGACAAGGATCGAGGCACAAGAAACCAAAAGCAAAAGCGTAATCCGAGCATTACGGATTCCGGCTATTCCACGCTTGCCCTGCGGCATGGGCTCTCCTGTTCTCTGGGACACCAATGAACCGCTCCTTTCTGCTATGCAACCTGACTATCGGTAAAGGAAACCTGAGGCAAGAGATTCATCTCTGCAACTCACATTGTAACACAAAGGGCTCCCCTGTCCCAACGGGCTCGTGCCGCGAGAGACGCCTACAGGCACTCTGCGGCCTTTCCGGCACAACCGAGCACATGAAGCTTGTGACGCACCATTTCGCGGATGGCATCGCGGCCGGGACCCAGATACTTGCGAGGGTCAAACTCCCCGGGCTTCTCCGCGAAGACCTGCCGAATCTTGGCCGTCAGAGCCATGCGCAAATCCGTGTCGATGTTCACCTTGCAAATCGCCATCTTGGCCGCCTTGGTAATCATGGCCTCGGGAACGCCCATCGCCGCCGGCATCTTGCCGCCGTACTTGTTGATCAGATCCCTGAACTCCGGCAGTACGCTGCTGGATCCATGCATCACCAGGGGAAAGCCCGGCAACTTTTCACCAATCTTTTCTATAACGTCGAAAGCCAGTTTTGGTTCGGTCTTAAACTTGTACGCGCCATGGCTGGTCCCGCACGCGACGGCGAGGGAATCGCAGCCGCTCTTCTCCACGAACTCCACGACCTGCTCCGGGTCCGCCAAGTGCTTGCTGACGTCGTCCACCCCCACCACGTGCTCCTCGATGCCGCCCAACTGGCCCAGTTCCGCCTCTACGGTGACGTTGCGGGGATGGGCGTACTCGACAACCTTCCTGGTCAGTGCGATGTTCTCTTCGAACGGCAGAGTCGAGCCGTCGATCATGACCGAGGTGAATCCGTCATCCACGAACTGCTTGCAAGTCTCGAAAGTATCGCCGTGATCGAGGTGTGTGGCGATCGGAATACCCGGGTTCTCCTTGACGACCACATTGATGATGGCGATCAGATAGCTGTTCTTGGCATAATCCCGAGCGCCCTTCGATATCTGCAGAATCAGCGGGGCCTTCTCCTGCGCCACGGCGTCCGCGATGCCCTGCGTGATCTCCATGTTGTTCACGTTGAAGGCGCCGACGGCGTACCCATGCTTATAGGCCATTTCAAACATCTTCTTCGTGTTGACCAACGGCATACTCTGCTCCTTCCAAAACACCCTATGTGAATCGCCACAACCATAAACCCGGCATTGACGGATTCGAGCCTCTGCCGAGCGAGTCCTTACACCGTGCCCCAGTCGAGCCATTTTAACACACTGGCCCGCCCGTGCGATATTTATTTTCTCTAATACAACGCTTCCGACGCCCCTAAACCGACGTATCTTCGCAGGCCGATGGCTAATTCGGGCATCCCCTCCGGCCACAGGCTAAAGATGATCCGCTGTTCTTCCAGAGAGTCATCCACGCTCACCGTTACGGCGAAGTTCATCCGGTGGTACTTGCGAATCAAGGTCAAATCGGTTCGGATGTTCGCCCCGTAGTCAAAATCATACTGCTCGGCCAAAACCAGCGTATAGCGCGGGTCCAGCACGTACGTCAGGGCAAACGTAGCGGCATTCGACCCGTGCTGGCCCAACCCGTTGTCGATATCCCGCAGGTAACGGGTACCGATAAAATAGCTTAAATTCGGCCAGGAGAGGCGGGAGAAGCCCACATCCACCTGCTCCACGGTCCCTTTTTGCGTGTCGAGATAGACATCGCCGAGCACGGACATGGTTTCGCTGATCCGCCAGGTGGCAGCGGCACTCGTGTAATTCCGCTGCGGTCCGAACAAATCCGTGATTCGTCTATCGAACGGGGGGACTTGACCGCCGGTTCTGTTGATCAGGGGGATGAACGGCTGGTTCCAGAGGAACCGGTCCGGCCCGGCAACGGCATCGCTCGAATCACTCACCCACACGAAATCGACGTCCATCTCGAGCCAATTGACGATTCGACGGCTGTCCAGGGGCCCCCGCTTCGTTTGCCACTTCTGCGAGATCCCCAGGTCCAGCGTGTTTCGCTGGGCGGCCACCTCGTTCGTGGCGGCGTAGGCGACAGCCGTGAGGCTGGGCCGGATCGTGTGGCGAAGCCCGTGCAGGTCCCATAATTCCGATTCCACCTCCGGATACACCCGCCAGAACGGCTGCGTGGACATCCGCACGCCGGCCTCACCGATCCCAACGGCATCCTCGCTCTCGAACGACGGCTCATTGAGCTCCTTCTGAAAGCCCGCCCCGTCATCGTAGCCGAACGTGCCCGCGACGAACGGCACAACCTTCGAGGCACCCAGCGCCAGCGGCATGTCCACCTCATTGCGCGTCTGCCCAAACGCGAAAAAGTCGTCGGGCTCGCCCCGGCGACCTTCCCCAAAGCGGTATCGGAGCCGGCTCGCCTGGCTGTCGCTGAAGAACACGAGGCGGTCGTCGAAGAACGATTGACCCGTCCAGTGGTACTCGGCGCTCGGCAACTCCTCCATTTCATCCTGAAAATCGTTGATGCGCATCTTCCCAAGGAAGGCAAGCGCGCGATTATCTACGATGCGCTTCGCGTGAAGAAGCGTCTCCTGTTCCTTGCCGGCGTAGAATTCCTCGCGGTAGAACTGTTCGAGAAAGTTCTTGTCGGACAGATAGCTGGCCTCGGTGGTCAACTGCCAGTCATCGGGCAGGAACTGGCGGTGCTGGAGGGCGAACCGCCCCCGCAATTCGTCGGGGACTTCGACATTCTTTCGCGTGCGGCCGAGGCGGTCCTCGCCATGATCGTCGATCGCGTAGCCCAGCACACGGCCGAAGTAGTTCTCCCGCTCATACTCGACGGCGACGCCGCCCCCGGGACCTCGCTTGTCATAGTAGTCCAGGAAAAGCGTGCTGTCGGTCCCCTCCGGCTCATACAGACCAAGAATGCGACCCAGGAACCACTGCGTCTCGACCGATGCGCCGAACGTGCTGTCGCGGCCCACGCGAATGCTCTTCATGGGCATCGCGGGGCTCAGCAGATTGCTCCGCATGGACGGCAATCGCAGCAAGGTCGTACCGTAGTACTTGAATCGGACATCCTTCATATGGGCACTGTAGTCGCTGTCGCGAGTTTCTCCCCCTGCGTCCGCGTCCTTGATGGTATCGATGACACGCACCTTCGAAGCTCTGGCTGAGATTTGCGGCGTCCAGAATTCGCTGGTGGTCAGAGAGATGTCGTCCGCCTCGAATCGACTCTCGCCCAACTGGCGCAGCTCCTTCGCACGAACGTAGACCGGAATGTCACGGCTGGCATCGAAGGTGCGCAGGACGGCGTTTCGGGCCAGGCCCCGTTTGTTCTGCAGGTCGTAGTACAATTCCGTCGCCCGGATCGTGCGCTGCCCCTCCCTCAACAGCACGTCGCCTGCGACATAGACCTCGCTCACCCCTTCGAACTGTGCGGATGACAGGCCTGCCGACGGCTGTCCTGCATCGGCGGCCTTGCGCCATATGACGAGGGTATCCGCCTGCAGTTCGATCGCCTCCGAGGGACTCGCCCCTTCGGCCTGCTCCTGCCACAAGACGTACGCCCTGCCGATCGAAGTGATGATCTGGGTGTCTCCGGCCTCACTCCTCGATTCGAAGACCGCCGGTGTGTCGCTCAACGAGGACACACTGACCGTGTAGTAGGTCGGCGTGTCGTCGGCCGTCGGGTGCAAATCCTGGCTCAGCCACTGCCGGCCAGTGGGCCGTGCATCCATGCCGGACGACGGAGACAAGGCCCTCGTGTCCTTGTCACCGGCCCAGGCCACCATCTCAGGCACCAGCAACAGCGTGCCTGCCATCAGCAACGCATATCGCATACTGCGGCTATCTCGTCATTGACAATTCGGCCCCCCCCATCCGGTCAACGTTGCACGAGATTATAGCCGGCCCGGACCGCAAAGCCAGCAAAAACCCTACAGTACCCTGATTCCCGTGTCTGCGAGCGTTCCAGGGCATTGAGATGAGAATGGGTGGCAGCGGCAAGCGCAGCTTGCCGATGGGTCCCATATGCTGCGGAACACCATCGGCAAGCTCCGCAGGCTCCGCTTGCCGCTGCCACCCATCGTAGGGCGAGCGTCCCCGCTCGCCTAACGCAGTACCGCACCCCATGAAATATAGTCGCACACCCGGTTCCCTGTTGATTTGTCCCGCCCCTCTCGGTATAAGATAGGCAGGCGAGGTGTGAATGATTGGCTGCAGGATGAACTATGGCCCAACGCGATTATTCCGAATATCAGCAACATATCATCTCCAAGTACTACTCTCACCTGGACAGCCTCATGCTCCAGAAGCTGCAGGCCCTGGTGAGCGAGTTGTATCTGGCCGATACTGATGCTAAAAAGGACCGGCTCTGGAAGCGGGTCCACAAGGCGATGGAAAACCTGAAGATCCCTTCGCCGATCATGGAGCACATCATGAGCACGAGAGATGTCGAAGTCCTCGCAAAGAACTTGCAGGACTGGCTTAAGCACGCGGGGAGACAACAGTGACCGCAACGGAGAAGAAAATGACACAGGAATATCCGCCCTCGGCGAAGATCTACCCGACCGACAACCTCGGCAAGTTCAGCATCCTCGACATGCTCAAGTACTTCGAGGAGCACGGGGCCATGCGGGTCTCCGACCTGCATATCAAGGTGAATGCGCCGCCCACGTACCGGATCGACGGCGATCTCGTCAAGCTGAAGGGCCCGAACGTCACGCCGGAGATCGCCAAGCAGTTGATCCTCCCGCTGCTCAAAGAGCACGGCCTGCAGAAGCTCCAGACCAGCCACAGCGTCGATGGCTCCTACCGGATGGGGTCGCTGCAGTTCCGGATCAACGTCTTCCGCGACAACGACGGGCTGGCGGCGGCGATCCGGGCCTTGTCCCTCGACGTCCCGGATGTCGAGAAGATCGGTTTTCCCAACGACGTTTGGAAAGACATCATCGGCCGCAAGCAGGGACTCGTCCTGCTGACCGGCATCACCGGCGCAGGCAAGTCCACCACCATCGCCTCGATCATCGGCCGGCTCAGTGAGAAGACCGCCTGCAGAATCATCACGGTCGAAGACCCCATCGAGTACATCCTCCCGCAGAAGTACTCCATCGTCTCCCAGCGGGAAGTCGGACGCGACGTGAAATCGTTCTACGACGGCCTCAAGGAGATGATGCGCGAGGACCCCGATATTATCTTCGTGGGCGAGATGCGCGATGCCGAGACTATCGCCATGACGCTCATGGCCGCCGAGACGGGGCACCTGGTCTTCTCCACCCTGCACACGCGCGACGTGACCGGGTCCGTGACGCGCATCCTGGACTACTTCCCGGAGGGCCGGCAGTCGGAAGTGAGAAACCAGCTCTCCCTGGGGCTGGCCTACGTGATCAGCCAGAAGCTGATCCCGCGCAAGGACGGGACCGGCCGGATCGTCGCCATGGAAATCCTGAACAACAACTACGCCTGCGCCAACCTGATCCGCACCGGCAAGGTCGAGCAGCTCTACTCCCAACTGCAAACCAGGACGCGGGACAAGCCCGACGAGAAAATGATCACCCTCGAGAAGCACCTGGCCATCCTGGTCAAGGACGACAAGATCGACCTGCTCGAAGCCCAGAAATGGACGAACGACCTCAAGGCCTTCGTGGATTGCATGCAACGAGACTGAGCCGGATTCGATATGACGATCGAGTTCAACTGCCCACATTGCGGTGCATTGATCGCGTTCGACAGCAAGCACGCCGGCAGACGCGCCAAGTGCCTCACGTGCGGGCAGAGATGCGTCATCCCGAAGGAGAGCTTCAAGAAGCCGGAAAAGATCAAGCCGGCGCCGGAGCCTAAGGGCGACCCCCTTCCGGGCTTCTACCGGGCGGTCTTCCTCGACACCTGGAAGCTCTTCGTCGATCCGCGAAATGTCACGCCGCTGACTTTTGTGACGGCAGTCGTGTGCTTCAGGTTCTTCCTCCCACAGATCTGCTGCGTGAACTACGTGGCATGGTTCATCGTCTGGGGCTGGCTCTTCGGCTTCTACCTGAACATCATCTACGAGACCGCCTATGACGAGGACCAGTTGCCCCAGATCGAGGTCGGCACCTCCATCACCTTCCTGTGGTACGCCCTCGCGCCGTTCCTGACATTCGGCTTCACGCTGTTCCTCGTGGAACTGCCCTTTATCGCCGTCCTGGGATTCTCTCAAGGCCACGGCGTGACTGTCGGCGAGATCTGGTCCGGGACCACGTCCCTCCACCTGCTCCTGCGAGTCCTGCTGATCGCCGGGCTTTCCATCTTCCCGGCCGCCATCCTGACCACAGCCGTGGGAAAGGATTTCCTCCTCCTGCGCCCCGATTATCTCCTCGCCCCCATCTTCCGAGCCTTCCTCCCCTACACGACCGTAGCCGCTCTACTGGCCCTGACATGCTTCATGGAATGGCACACCATCCAATACACCAACACTGACCCCGCCACCACGGCCATGCACCTCGCCCTCAACCTGGCCGTCCAGGTCGTCGCCATCCTCACCATGCGCTCCATCGGCCTCCTCTACCGACACTACGCCTGCTATTTCAAATGGTGACAGCCAGTACGTTACGGCAGGGAAACCATCCCAGGAACCCCAGTGATTCAAGACCGGGCAGGATACCGCAGAGCACTGCCTGACACCCGACATCCGCTGCGATCTGAGATCTCAAATCTCAGATGCTTCATGCCTCGTCGGCCGAGTCTGAATAATCCTGCGGCCTGGCGCGACGAAGCACATCATCCAGCCGTCGCTGAAATGCTTCCGCCCGATTGAGCGCCTCATACTGCCGGCGCGACTGCTCGTTGAGATGCCGCTGCCCTCTAATGTCCGAGTTCTGCAAATCATCGGCCCACGCGCGAATCTGCCGCGAACAGGATTCCGCCAGCCCTTTCAATTTTGCGACCTGAGATTTCAGATGCCCCGCCTCCGGGCACCGCTCCACGAAACAAAGCATAGACCGCGCCTCCCCTGCCGACCCCCGCGCGATATACAGGAAAGCCAGCAGCTCAGCCGTCGAGCCCCGCTCGAACCCCTCCGCAATGTTGTTGGACACCGACAGCGAGGCCCGGCGAAGCTGATCCCGCAAGTCTCCCGGCTGATCGAAGAACCGGTCCTTCGTCAACTGATACACGCCCAGCGCCAACTCCATCGCCGTCTTCCACACCGGCAAATCCTCAAACCGCTCATACTTCATCCGCCAGAACTCCCAACCCGCATCAGGAATCTTCTTGTTTCCGGTTTCCAGGCCGCTGACGATCCTCGAACCTCGCTTCCTCCCTCCAACGATCAATCTCACCCACGCGATGACACCAATACTGGCGCAACTTGTTGCGATCTGCGGTCGTTGCGATTGGCTTGTCCCAGTCCTTCAGTTGATCAAACTGAGGGGTTGGGACCTCGCAACAGACGTACTGGTCAATGAGCAGGCCCGTCAGAGACGCGGTGCGAAATAGGGCTCTATAGCATCTGTCAAATTCGCACAGGCTGATCTTGTCCAGTTCACTTTGAGCTTTTCCCCTGTTCCCTGGATCGGCCGCATGCGCGAGGTATTTGTTTGCATAGGTCTTGAGCCTTTTGAACTCTCCCTGTTCTTTAGCCAGATGGTCGAAGACTCCGGGATTGATCCCATCGGTCCGCGAGCGACTCCCTGCCGGGCAATCCGTTAGCAAATCGTACTGGTGATGACGCCCGTATACTGTGCCACTCACACGCTCGTTGTCCGTTGCCGTTTCCGTATATGGGGCACCGTCGTAACATACGTAGTTCTCACGCGTATATAGCTGCGCTGCTTCTTTGATCTCCGCTATGATCGTTGGGAAGGAGACTACTGCTCGGTCCGGGTCGTAGCATTCCTTGTCCACAAGACGACGGATAGCCATGACTTGGGAATCCATGAAGTTCTTGTCCAGGAGCTCGATCACGCTCCCAAAGTAGCCAGTTGAAGGATCTCGGGTCTCCACATGAAGGCGTCTCGCCTCATTGAATGTTCTGAAGACGGCGTCATCCCAGAGTAGATTTGATATCTGATTCTCTATCGAATGGACATCTGTTCCACCGACGTGTTCTTTCCAGCGTCTGAGCCTATCTCGGAAAAGAGCCAGACGCTCCTTGTCAACAACATCACAATCGCAGATGTCTTCCCAGGCCATCGCGTCCATACTCCCACACCTTAACACTTATCGTGCGTCTCAGAAGGGATTCCTCACAAAGTGCACCGGTCTCAAAGCCACGAGGGCAATCATGAACGGAACAGACCGGGAGTGCAACTCGGAACTCCGGATTCCATGTCACCTGCGTGTCAATCGGCGTCAAATCGATGGTGGATTCCCGCCTTCGCGGGAATCACATGGGACATGACTCGTACGCCTAATGCTCTCACTGATCCTTCAGGAGTCGCGACAGGAGTTCCATGGGCAGGCCCATGACGTTGGTGAGGCTGCCTTCGATGTGGTCGACGAACTCGTCGCCGGTTTCCTGGATGGCGTAGGCGCCGGCTTTGCCCTGCCAGGAGCCGCCGGCGATGTGTTTGGCGATCTGCTCGTCCGTCATTTTGCGCGGATATACTATCGTGACATCGGATTCGACCCCTTGCGTATTGTCGCGGAGTCGGACGAGGGCCAGGCCCGTGATGACTTTGTGGGGCGCAGTGAAGAGCTTTCGCGTGATCGCCTCGGCTTCTCTGGCGTCGGCGGGCTTGCCGATGATTTGGCCGTCGCAATCGACTATCGTGTCGGCGCCGATGACCAGTGCATCCGGGTAGCGGCGTGCGACGCTTTGGGCCTTGGCCAGGGCCAGTGCCTCCGCGTGCTCCCGCGGGCTGGATGCGCTGCCTTCGAATGCGGATTCATCGATGTCGGAGGGGACGACCTCAAACGTGTAGCCGGCTTGGGTCAGAAGGTCTCTGCGCCGAGGGGAGGCGGAGGCGAGAATCAGCCGTGATGGAGTGGTTTCGTCCATGTTTGTCCGCTTGGTCCACTTAGTCCATGCATTAGTGGCCGATCGCGACATAGGCTTCATTGTCACGCCAGACGACGGAGATGTCACGCACGAGTCGACGACAATAGGCGAGGTATTCCTGGTCCAGTTGCTCGATATCGGTCCCAATATAGTGCTGGAAGACCTGGAGTCCGACGCGGCGGTTCCAGTCCAGCGTGCGGGGCAGGTTCCTGTCGGCGGCGATCTTGCCGGCCGATTCATCCAGCGGCCACTGGCCCGACAAGGCATCCAGCAACAGGCGATGATAACACGAATAGTGCTTGCCGAAGCTGGCCTCTCGCAGGAATCGCACGAGGGCGTAGGACTGGCCGTAAAAGGCCATGACCGCCTCCGCCTGATCCGTGGCGAGCACCTCGCCGGGACTCATGGTGATGAGGTCCCGCAGTGCGATCTGGCGGGTCTTGTCCAGGGTCTCGCGCAACGCTCCGAGCCGCTGCATGTTCGCAGATGGATCGAAATAGTACACGCCCTGCTCGTAGCGGCTGGTCTCGAACTGCATGGCCACACCTTCATCGAGCCAGCTCGGCAGCCGGTACTTGAAGTGCTGGCTGTTGAACTGGTGCCAGCCCTCATGCCCCAGCGCGGTCAGCGTGCGGGCGCCGCCGATATCGTAGGCCACGCAGGCGCCGTTGAGGCAGTACGCGCCGGTCTTGATCTTGCAGAAGATCGGGGCCTGCTCGCTCGCGAAACTGCGGGTGAACTCCTCCCACTGCTGCCGGGTGGCGAACAGGTAGACTTTGAACCTGGTGACGGTTTCGATGGGCTTGGCCAACTGGTCGTTGTAGCCGCGGTAGGCGGATTCGAGGAAGCCTGGAACCGTCCGAAGCATCAAGGGCTCCAGGACCGTTGTGAAGACCTCATAGTGAGCGGTGCAAAGCCTCAGGCCGGGACCGTACGTGTTCTCCCAAAGCTCCACCGACTCCAGGGTCGGCAGGCGCTCGCTCCGCAGCCGCTCCATGGTCATTTCGCGGGCATCGCGGCTCTGCACCTGTGCGGCCGGCTGCGTCTGGACAGTTGGGGACCGCCCGCACCCCGCCAGGCACAACAGTAGAGCGGGGGCGATCCACGTGAGTTTCCAGGCCATACTCCTCCTCAACGTTAGTCTACTTCTTCACCAGTCACAGACGCCCCACGCGAAAACAATGAGGCTGCACCCATAGCCCAAGCCGCGGCCCGTAGGCCCGTAGGGTGTGCACCGCACACCGCCCCTGGCCGGATCTCCATTTTGCCTGGGTCCGGTTCTCAGCCGCCCACGTGCGCGCAGCCTGCCAGCGTTCACGGCAAACGCCGCCATTGATCAAAGTATAACAAATCCCCGCCCCCAGAGCGAGCCTCTCAACGTGAAATCGCTCCCTCTGCCGAGGACGCAAAGGGCCGCAGACGTCACGCATCCACAGATTTCGCAGATTGGCCCAGATTCCGACCATGCCATTCCTGCGAAGCTTGTCCTCGACCCCCGATCAAGTCGAGGGCAAGCTCTGATCGAGGAGCAGGAATCCACGTTTTCAACTGATAACTGACAACTGTCTGTCAACCACGAAGCCCACGAAGAGCACGAAGAGTTTGAACCAACAACGAACAACCAGAGACCGACAACTCTCTTAATGACAAAGACTTATGGCAATCGCTCCCGCCTGCTGCCTGCTTTTTTGTCAAAAATTTCCATCCACATTCGCCGGGTGACAACCGCCATTCATACAGGAGCATGGTGGGATGCGTGGAGTGTATGCGCGCATAAAACCCAGAAACAACGAATCACACAGATTGCACGAATAGAAATGGGAAGCTGCTGGGTCAGATTCGTGTCATTAAGACCTTCAATCTAAGAGCATACTGGTCAAGCACGCTGCAGGAGTTCGATCTCTTTGCCACACAAATAGTCAGCTACTTGGCGGGCGCTTTGCAGACTTTTCTCCAACAGAATCTTGAGGTCGGAGTGTTCCAGGGGCAAAATGAGCAATTGTGGACTAGCCAGTGTATGTGAACGCAAAAGCTTGCGGGCATTCTTACTGAATCCATTGCGAGAGATTAAGAGACCAAACCCCCCTGTCCGCGCTGCATCGAGATATTGCTTAAGTTGTCCAACATCCGCCGTTGTGGCCGGCCCAGATGTATTCTTCACCTCCCCCAGAATGCTTCTGATTCTGCACTTCTCCCACAGAGGCACCCAATACGGATGCCTGTATAACCTACTCCAGCACCAAGGAAGTTCAAAATCGCAATAGCTGCCCTCAACGTACACGTGCTGTCTGGCTCGCTCTTGGTCTACGATTTCCCCAAGACATTCCTTCAAAGATGCGAACGTCGCATCCTCGTAGGCAGGCCCATCTCCAACTGGGATCATATCGAGTTCCGTGAGAAGTCTCTGAGCCCTCGGATTGCAGCCACCGAGAATGATACTATCAATGTAGTCGGCTACCTCCGGGTCGAAATAGTGGCCCGACTCAGCGAGCAGCTTAGCGCCAAGCACCTTGTTCAAACGGAGTTTTCCACGTTCTTCGCACATCGTAACATAATATCGTCAATGACAATGCTGTCTCATTAGCCATGAGGCATAATCGACTCAAAACCTCGTGTTCCTTTAATATCGGGGGGATTCCGGATGAAATGGCGGTCCGTTAACCCGACAGACCCGCGCGGAATCTTCGTTTCTGACCTGGAAATGCGGATCAGGGCGGCAGGCATGACCTTAACGGCCCGCCATTCTATGCGGTCCCAGATAGATGGATATTGACCGCCAAATGAGATCAAAATCGAAAAATCAGAGAATCCAGAGGAAAAACGCTTGCACTGGGGCCTTCGTCTGATAATCTAAACCATATTGCTCTTTTTCGAACTAAGATAGTTTTGTCGCCTTTCTCCTTTAGGTTCGTACAGGTGTTGTTAGGGAGGACCGCTGAAATGGCAAAGGATGTGCAAACACCAGGCCAAGATCACGATAGAAACGCCACGCTCGATGTTGAGGAAAACCTTGCCAATGCTGACCGCCTGAAAGACAAAGCAGTGCAGGCGAGTATTGTTTTTGCGGATCTCGTCGGCTCGACGGAGTTCAAGAGATACCACACTCCGTTGGAGGGTCTTACCAAAGTTCTCCAACACAATCTTGTCGTCACAACGTGCTGCAAGAGATTCGCTGGTTCAGTTGTCAAGTACGTCGGCGATGGTGTCATGGCGATGTTCGAGGGGCAAGATTCGGAATGCCGTGCACTGCAAGCGGGCCTGGAAACGATACGACAAATGGACGTGGTCAATAGGCAACGGGGGTGGGACTTCCCCTTCTCAATGGTTACGAAGGTTGGCATTCACAGCGCATCCGTGTGGATGTTCAAGTACGGCGACTCTCCTGAAGATCCCCAGGGAACCACTGTGGACATCGCTGCCAGGTTGACGTCCTTGGCAGGATCCAACCAAGTCCTCTGTACAAAGAAGACCTTTGAGATCGCCGCTAAGACCTTCAAGTTCCCTGACCCACGTGATGAGTTCAGGCGGTACCTGAGGGGAATCAAAGAGCGGTACGACCTCGTGGTCATCATGCCTCCCGAGTACCAGTATGATCCTCCGGACGTAGAAGGCCAATTATCTGAGCTCCAGACGAGACTGAAAGAGGCCTATCGGCTGATGCGCGAGAAGAAGCCGAGCGAGGCACTGGCCGCCTTCAAGCGAATAAGCGACGAGAATCCTGACAATTATCACGCGAATATATCCGTTGCCGAATATCTCCTGAAGGAGCCACAGGCCGGTGGTCAGGAGGGCGACACCAGACTGTCCATAATAGCCGATTACATCGATAGAGCGATGTGTTCCCAGCCAACCTCTTGTCAGGTCTGGCTGCTCCAAGCGTCGCTCCACTTCAGACGATTCGAAACGTCACGTGACATTGAGCATATTCGGCAGGCGGTGAAATGCGCCAGGAAGGCCATTCATTTTGCGGATGACTCGCGCAACGCGGGAGCAATCCTCCAGACCAGAGTATGCCTCGTCCATTTCCTACAGGCGCTTGCGCGCGTGGGAAAGGACAAAGACGCTCTTGATGAGGCGCGCAGACTGTGCGTGGAACTGGAACCGTCTGTGGAGCACGTATTCAATGAATGCCGATCCGATTTCTATGCAGCGTATGCTTCCGTGCAGCTTCAGTCTGGGAGCAGTAGCTTTGAGACCGTCGAGCAGATGCTAAAGCAAGCAAAGCAGTTCAATCCACGGAACGTTAGGGTCTCCGAGCTGGAGCTAGAGCTAGTGCGTCGTCACCCTAATGGCGGTCCTGCGGGCGTCTTCAACCTGTCGCCATTGGAATAGATGCGATACGAATCTGCCGCTGATAGCACAAAGCAGTCTCGTTGCTTAGGCCCAAGGACTGTTATCGTGGGTCTATGTGGCCCGCATGTCTGACACGCCTGCTCGAAACTGCCGTAGATTTCTGACACTGTCTCCTCAGAGATTTCATGCAAAACGACGACAACAGAATATCGACAGCCGGTGTAGTGCAGCGAAACGTTCTCGACCTCAGCGTGCCCCTCGGCACAACGTCGCAGGTCCTCGGCAATCTCGGAGAGGGAGATTCCATCTGCATCCATTTGTGAGTGAACGTCAAATGGTTGGGGGACTATGCCGAGAGCTGGTGTTTCCGGCCCAACGTCGTAACACACGAGGGTCTCACCCTGTTCAAAGAGGAATCTCATACAATTGCTCTTTGTACGTTTGCCTATGTCGTTCACCCTGACCATTTGTTGCGTATCGGCCTAATAGGTCCTTTCTCTTTAGTCGGGGTTCACGGTCCCCCGTCGATTATCGATGCGCGGCAACAGCAGTGCTCTTGGTCTTGCTATTATCGGGCATGATTGAGAAAAAGTTAAACGCCATTCTTCGCGGTAGGCATTCTTCGATCTCCTACTCGGCCCCCCCACGACACAGAGCTTATCTGGGCCAATACCAGCAATCCATCAACTCCATGACTGCTCCTATTAAAGTGCCGCACCCAGCCAACCGCGCAACCTGGAATCCCGGGGACAGAATACTAATTTCCAGAGGAATCGTCATATTCCCGGAATTTGCTTGACATACAATAATGGAGCGTGTATGATGTTTTGACAACTGAATAGCGGTTGCGGGAAGCGGATCGGTGGGAAGACACCAAATCCAAAGCGCGAAACAAGCCATACGGCAGGAAGGGGGCCGTAGGATTGCGGAATGCGGAGTGAAGAGCGTGAGAGCCGTTGTGACAAACAAAGCCAATTAGCCAGGGGTCGGATTGTGCGAAACAAGATGCCTGCGACAAAAGTCGCGTGGTTACAGGATTGGCGTAAGTCTTTATTTTGTATGTATTTATGCGATTTTTTGGCTTGACAGGTCGGGACGGACAGGTATACTGTAAGTGCTTTTCCACCAAGGACTTGGAGCTGTTATGCAACGGATGGTAGACCCGCGACAAACTCGCCTGTTTGACCCCTTCGGGACCGTCTTGACCGAGGCCGCCCGCCGACGGCTGGAGGACCGCTGGCCCGGCGTATTTCGCCACGTGATCCTGAGACTGATGCCGGTGGAGACCCTGCGACAGCACTTTCACCCCCGCCTGGGCCGGCCGACCCAGGAGTTGTATTCCATGGCCGGTTTGATCCTGCTGATGGAGTTCCACGATTGGACCAAGGCTCAGGCGGTCGACGCCTACAGCTTCCATCTGAACGTGCAGTACGCCCTGAACCTCGAGCCGGTGGCCCACGATCTGTCGGTGCGGACCCTGGAGCGGTATCTGGAGTACTTCGAGCAGGATCAGTTGGCCCAGCGGGTGATGCACGACGTGACGACGGAGTTGGTGGCGTCGCTGGGCCTGAGGATCGATCAGCAACGGCTGGACTCGACGCACGTGTTCAGCGACATGGCCCACTTCGGCCGCACCCGGCTGCTGGGGGTAGCGCTCAAGCGGTTCCTGGCCCAGGTCAAACGCCACGATCCGCCGGCCTATGCGGCGTTGCCGGAGGCCCTGCGACAACGGTATGCTCCCAGCGATCTGCGTCTGTTCGCCGACACCGCACGGGATCACGACTCGCAGCGTCTGCTGCGACAGCACGTGGCCGAGAATCTGCACCAAATGCTGCAACGGTTTGCCGACCCGTCCGGCCATGCCCAGCGGAGCAGTTACAAGGCGATGGAGCGGATCTTCCACGAGCAGTGCGAGGTCCAGGAACAGAAAGTGGTCCTCAAAACCCATGCCGGCAGCGACGTGATGCAGAACCCCTCGGACCCGGACGCCACCTACGACGGTCATAAAGGACCGGGCTATCAGGCCCAGATTGCCGAGACCTGCCATCCGGACAATCCGACGCAGTTGATCACCTGCGTGCTGCCGCAGACGGCGGCGGTGACCGATGAGAAGGCGCTGGCGCCGGTGCTGGAAGACCTGAAGGGGTCTCAGTTGCTGCCGCAGGAGTTGCTGGTCGATACGTTGTACCCCAGCGATGAGAATTGCCGGCAGGCCGAGGGAATGGGCGTGGAGTTGGTCGGCCCGGTGCCCGGCGCCGCCCCGGTCCAGCGGCCGGACGACCTGACCATCGACGACTTCGTCGTCGATGAGGCCACCGAGTGCGTGACGTGCTGTCCGGACGGTCAGGCGCCGCTGCGTTCGGTGCACGATCCGGCCACGGGCAAGACCCGCACGCTTATGCCCGCCTCCTGTTGTGCCCGCTGTGCCTATCGCAATCAGTGCCCGGTCGAGGAGAGGGCCGACGGCTATCATCTGGAGCATACGGCCAAGCAGCGGCGGATGGCGGGCCGACGTCGGGAACAGCAGACGGATGTCTTTCGCCAGCGGTACCGCCGCCGCAGCGGCATCGAGGGGACCAACAGTGGCCTCAAACGCCGCATGGGACTGGGCCGCCTGCGGGTGAGGGGCCGAGCCCGCGTCTTCCTGGCGATCTATCTCAAAGTCACGGGCTGGAACATCCTGCGGGCTGCGGCCTGCGAGACGATGCGCAACCTGGTGCAAACCAAGGCCCGTGCGGCCGTTTTGGGCCTGTGGACCAGGGTCCGCACGGCGGTTCGGGCCCGTCAGACCTCGCGGCTGGCCCCGTCGGAGGTCCCTGGGGCCTCTCACGGTTGGTTCCTCCCTCGCTGGGCTCTTCTCCAAGCCGCGTGAACTCGACTTCTGTCGTAGGCGTCAAACAAAGCCAATTTGCCGGGAGCGGGGAATGGATGGCAGGCAGTCAGACGAGGAAACGTGTGAAACAAAGCCAAATCTGGGAGGGATGGGGCATCTGGGGAAAAGCGAACGTCGCGTGCGGGCAGTTCCGCCACAGAGTAGATCGTGCGAAACAAAGCCAATCTGCCCTGCCGGGCTTGCTTGCAGGCAGGTGGCGGGGATTGCCCGGCCTACAGCTCATATCTGGTTCAGGGCGGCGCCGAAGACTTCGGCGGTGAACAGGTAGACTTCCGTCTTCGGGTCTCGCCACGCATCGGGGGCCAGCCCGGCCTTGTGCAAACAGCACTGGGACAGGAATTCCTCCTTGCCCCAGCCGGTCTCGTCCGCGACCTGGGGAAGGAAACACCCGCACACATAGCCCCGCTTGATATAGATGCCGTGCGTGCCCAGTTCCAGGTTCAGCGGATCGTCGGTGCGTTGCAGCGGCGACAGGACCGAGATCTCGACATCCAGCTTGTTCAACTCGCCGGAGGTGATGGGATTGGTCAGGAATCGAGGATCGCCCGTGGCGGAGGCCTTGGCCATCTCCGCTACAAGCTCGACCAGCGGCCTCTCGGACACGAACTGCCCGATGCAACCCCGCAGGCGGCCCCGGTTCTTCAACGTCACGAAGCATCCGCACGGGGCCGTGAGCACGGGATCCGCCGAACGGGGCACGCTGAAGGGCCTTCTCATGATCACGGCCCGGATCATATCGCGGGCGATCTCAAGAAGCTGCTTTTTCTGGGCGTCGTTCATGGGACTTTCGCCTTGTTTCTCTCAGGACCTCGATCACCGCCGGCATGATCGAGATGATGATAATCGCAAAAATGACGATCGTGAAGTTCTCTTTGACAACCTTGATATTTCCAAAGAAGTACCCGCCGAAAACGAACAAGGCGATCCAGAGAACGCCGCCAACCACATTGTACGTCAGGAACCGGGCGTAACTCATTTTGCCGACGCCGGCCACGAACGGCGCAAAGGTCCGTATGATCGGCACGAACCTCGCCAGGACAATGGTCTTCGGGCCGTACTTCTCATAGAACCTGTGTGTTCGCTCGATGTGCTGTTTCTTCAGAAACCAGGCGCCCTCTTTCTTGAGGATCAGCGTCCCGAAGTATTTCCCGATCATGTAGTTGACGCTATCGCCCAGTATGGCGGCGGCGGCCAGAAGCACGAAGACCAGGCCCACATGGAGAGAGCCTTTCGCGGCGAACGTGCCCAACGCAAAAAGCAGCGAGTCGCCGGGCAGAATCGGCGTGACCACCAGGCCCGTCTCCGCAAAGATGATCGCGAAGAAAAGCAGGTAACACCAGGGACCGAAATCCGTCAGAATCCGGTCCAAGTGTGTGTCGAGGTGCAGGATGAAATCAACAAAACCGCCGATCCATTCCATGACGTGTCCTTACTACCATTCCGGCAAAACTGCCACCGGGCGACGCTCCATCTGTCGGCTTCTGCTTCCAAGAGGCTGCCCGTTGCGATCCGGTACTCAAAATAGAATCGCCCTGCTATAATGTCAAGGGCGCAAATCGGGCGAACGCCGCAGAAGCGGCAGGATAGCGCAGATTCCTCACGGGAGCTTCGGGAAGACATGACAGACAGGCAACAATTCGAGTGCATTGGCGACGGCCTGCTGGTGCGGGCGCCTGCCAAGATCAATCTCAGCCTGCTGATCGCCGGCAAGCGGCCCGATCGCTACCACGAGTTGGAGACCATCATGGCCAAGATCGACTGGTGCGATGAGCTGCTGATCCAGCCCGGCGGGCAAGCGGGGATCGAGCTGCTATGCGAGGGTCCCGAGTGGGCGCCGCAGAGCACAGATAACCTCGTGTACCGGGCGGCCGACCTGATCTTTCGTACGTGCGGAAAGGCGGCCGACGTACGCCTGACCCTCACCAAGAACGTCCCGGCCGGCACAGGGCTGGGCTCCGCCAGCAGCGACGCGGCGGCCACCCTGCTGGGGCTCAACAAGTACCTCGACCTCCAGTTGCCCGCCGAATCCCTGGCCAATATGGCGGCACAGCTCGGCAGCGACGTGGCCTTCTTTCTGAACGGGCCGCTGGCCTTTTGTACCGGCAGAGGCGAAAAAATCGAAGAATTGCCCCAGAGCTTCCCGTTCATCGCCCTGCTGATTCTGCCTTCCGTAAGTGTCTCCACGAAAGAGGTTTACGCGCATTACGTCCACGATCCGACTCTCTATGAGCAATGGAACCGGCAGATTCACACGCACATGCGGAAAAACAGGCTTGATTTAGTCGCCAAGATGTGCGCAAATATGCTACGGAGAACCTGTTTTCATCTTTTTGAGGAACTTGGCGAACTCGAAGCAGCCATTGAATCGCTTGGCGCGGGGCCCATTTGCCTCAGTGGCAGTGGCTCGGCAATGTTCTATATCCCGAGCGATCGGGATATGGAGCGCCTTGAAAATTTGCGGGACAGAATAACGGACAACCTGGGCTGTCGAAGCATTGTTGTGGGGAACAACAGGTGGTAGAGAGTTGGGGCGAGGCGAGCATGAGGATCACCGAGGTTCGCGTCAAATTGATGAGACATAAGGAGGATAAGCTGAAGGCCTTCTGCTCCATGACCCTGGATGGCGAGTTTGTGGTTCGCGATATCAAGGTCATCGAAGGGGAAGATGGGTACTTCGTGGCTATGCCGTCCCGCAAGATGAGCGACCACTGTGCCAAGTGCGGCTGCAAGAACCATCTGAGGGCGAGGTTCTGCAACCACTGCGGGGCCCCGTTGCCTGACAGCCGCGCCGGGAAGGACCCGCAGGGACGAATGAGGCTGCACGCCGATGTCGCCCATCCGATCAACGTCAGGTGCAGGCAGTCTATCCAGCAAAAAGTGGTGGCCGCATTCAAGGAAGAACTGAGAAGGTCCACGCTGCCGGGCTACAAACCTCCTGAGTGGGACGAGCCTGACGACGAAATCCCCGAAACCATCCGGTAGAGTAGAGTTGAAGGGGCGAAAACGCCGGCAGGAGGCCATAGGGCCTCTGCGGCAGGTGAATTTTGAGGGATTCCCGGTGCCGAAGCGGCAGAGGACCCGGTTCAGGCCGTCAGGTCCTCCAGCACCTTCTCAAGGGCCAGGTCCAACCGTTCGGTCAAATCGTACCGCCCCTGAGTGATCTGTCGGCGGACCCGAAGCACCTTCTCCCGCCGAACCTCCGGAAGAGACGCGATCCTCTTCAACACCACGCCCAATGGTGTGCTCTGTATGTTCTCCAAGATCTGCTCCATGACGGAATCCTCATCTTGGGATAGATCCACTATAAACCGGTTGACCCGGCGATCTTGCTCTTGCCCAAACGCACTGAAACCAGCATCCGGCATCAGGTTTACCTTATCAATCCATGTCGCTCCGAATGTTCCGCCCCACCGCCGCGAACGGAATCGTACACCACTACATCTTGTATGCCCCATAAATCGCTGCCGGGGCCTGAATCACTACTGATATCGACACACCGGGCGGAAAAACTTTAGAGAACTTTTCGCCGCCGGAGCTTAGTTTTTGCAATCAGACCCCGGTGGAAAAGGGATCGAAAAGCGTCCCTGTCATACTGGGAAGACTGGCGAATCGGCATCGCGGACAGATGACGGCCCCTCTTTGCCCAGTGCCCGGCGTGGATCAGAGAAAGACAGGGACATACTACATATAGTGTTACCTCGTTCCGGATGCAGGGGCGGAAATGCTAGGAGAAAGAAGGGCCTGCGGCCATGCGACAGGCCCTGCTCAGTAGGTGTACCAGAATTTCATTTCCACGTCCCACTGGTCAGGCATGCCCTTCTTCTTGGTCAGCTTGATCTGGTCACACTTGAGACCCACCCACATCGATTGGATGTATGACAGAAATGTAGCGGCCTGGACAATTCCGACGGTCTTGAGAGCAACTTTGGCATTCTGCGTCTTCTTGTCGGCGCCCCCGATGCCGCCGACGGTGTAATCGCAATCGGCCGAGCGGATCCCACACATGTTCGCCACCCGATCGATGGCCTTGGCAAACTGGAACTCCCCCGACGCATCCCTGTCTTCACTGAAGGTCAGCCTTTCGGGGTCGTACCTGAGAATATCGAGGATATATGTCTGCCCCTCCACGCACAGGTCCCGATCCTTTTGCATGCCGCGCCGGGCGTCCGGCAGGTACATCACCGAAACCAGCAGAGGCCAGAGGCTCACCAGAATAGGCGCAAGCAAGTAGTACGTCATGGGGTTCTTATGGATATCTCGCATACTCAACTCTTCTCCGAGGGCTTCTGTGACCTGACCATTACCGTCATGTCGAAGTTGTCCCGCTCGCCATCGGCGCCAACCTGGTGATCCTGGACCTCCAGGCCGGTCTTCTTCATGGCATCGAGTACGCTATCGGTGCTTCGACGGTTGCTCGTGCTGCCGTTGATGTAGATCGTCTTGGTCGTTATCGTGATCGTATCGATGACCAGGCCGGTCTGCGCGGCGCAACTGTTCATCGCCTGGAGCACGAGCGTCAGCTTGGCGGATATCGATTCCTGCGGCGCCCCCTTGATCCCCTTCTCGGCCATCAGACGGTTGAGCTCCTTCTCGACATTCCTCACGGCTTCCCTTATCGTGGCCGGGAACTTCTTGCCCACCATCACGGCGACATAATCAGGCTGAAACTTATCGCTAATATCGGCATGCATCTTGCTCACGTACATCCACTGGGCCTGGAAATACACGCCGACGGCAAGCAACAGGACCGTGACCGAGATGCTGAGGAATTTCAGGGCCCGGTTCGTGCGGAGTTTCGTCCCTTCGTAGGGCATGTGATCGTTGCGGAAGTTGACGCCCTTTTCCTTCTCCGGAAGCGCCAGGGCGGCCCCGTACGCCAGGGCGAAGTCCACCGCACTGGAGCAGCCGGCGATATCCTCCGGTCCGGCGCCGGCCAGCCCCGCGGGATCGCGGACTTTCACCGGCCGGCCCACTCGCTTTGCCAGTTGCTCTGCGGAAACCTCATCCTTCACATCGAAGAGGCACAACTGGTCCACCGGGCCGGCGGTCTCCGCCAACGCCGCCGTGATGAGGACCTCCCTCGCCAGCAACTGCTCTCTGTTCCGGGTTTCAGCGAGCGGAAACGCTCGCACCGTCGATGGCTCGCCCGCCCTGGGAATCGTAAGCAGGTACCCGCGCGAGTCTGAGAGCAACGCATACAAGGGCTTGTGTTCGGACGCCTCGGCAGACGCTCCGTACATGCCCAGGTAGCGGGAGAGACAATAGCTATCCGGGTCCACCGTCACCGGATCGATGCCGGCGCCTTGCAGGGCGAGCAGGATTTCCGTCAGGACGCTGCGCTGGGCGGTGAAGACGTCGAGGTTCGAGCCGCTGTCGCCGCTCGAAACGACTCGGAACGCGACCGCCACGTCGGCAACGTCCGTGGCCAGAGCCTCCTCCGTATCGAAGCGGACCGTCGCGGCGATCCTCTTATAATCGCTGAACTCGCTGTGCACCGCGTGCTGCATGAACATCGCGCAATCCAGGGCCACCGCCGCCTGCCCGAATTTCAGGCCCCGTTCGGCACAGGTCTTGGCGATGCCCTCGGCCAACACCTGCAGACCATTCTCCTGCGGGTCCTCGACGCAGGCCGAGAAACAGCCGAGCAGCTTCCTCTCCCGGCCCTGCGAAGCCACGCAGACCACCGTGGCCCGGTCCTGTCCCAGGTAGATTCCTAAGTAATTATGAGACTCCACTCTCAATGATCTCCAAAAGCTGTCAGCGACCGCGATGTATCGGCCAAACGCCGAAAAAGCCGGTCTCTATTCAATCGGAAACAACGCCGATCTGCTTTACCTTATCGCCTTCTTTGCTCACGGCCGCGATGGCAGTGACTTTCGCCACTCCGCTGACCGCCGTGACACGGATCGTGAAAATGTTGCTCGCTGTCGTCAGAAACTCCTTGCACCTATCGATGGAATCGGAATATCGAAATGCGCCCTTTTTCACTTCCTCGATATCGGAGAAAGGCTTCTCCTGTCTCAACCGGATGATCTCCTGGGCAATTTTGGGCGCATCGGCGGCGCTGCCGAACGTCAGAGCGGCTTCCAGGACATGTCTCGGAGCCGTATTGACATTGACCTGCCTGACGGTCCAGAGCCCCAGATACTTCAAAGCGGACTCGCTTCTGGTATCGCTGGCGATGCTTGGCCGGCTGAGGAGGTCCGTGTTGACAAACGAGCTATGGAAGAGCTTGGCGAAATCCGCGTTCTGCTGTTCCATCTGCTCGGCCGGGGAGGCTACGGTCTTGGTGAGCGTGCGCGGCGCCGAAGCCGCGGCGCCGGTCGTGCTTGGAGGACGGCTGACCCGGCTGCGCAGACTCGGCGGAGGCGCCGCCGCCGCCGTCTTGGTCAGCGGCTTGAACTCGAGCTGGTAGGACCGGAACTCACCGATCTTGCCCAGGTCTTCCCGCAAGCTGGTGATATCGGTGGGCGTGTACCCCATCCACTCGCAGAAGGTCACCAACCCTGTCTCCGCCAGCGCTTTCCACTTCTCATCCGTAATGAGCGCCCAGTTCAAAGGATATTTGGCGTTCTCATCCTCGATCTCGATCTTCACCTTGGCCGAGCCGATTTCACATTCGAGAGCCGTAGTGACAAGCGGCCAGGCCGGCCCGTACGGACCCGGAACAGCGAGGGTCGCCGCGCCAACGTCATTGAGATCATTGATGTCATTGACATCGCTGCCGTACGCCGCGTCGATGACTTGCCTCTTTTTCGCTTTGGCGTCCCGCTTCTTCTTTGTACCGGCGCCGGGTTTCGCCTTCCCATCGGCATCCCGGTCGGCCTGGGCGTCAAGGTCCTGCTCTGCCCGCCCATCCCCGGAACCGTCAGCGGCCTTCGCGGCCAGCGCGAACTTGGCCAGGAATTCCTGGTATTCGACTTCACTCATGGCGAAGACGTCGGAGAAATCCGGCTCGTTGGGACGGCTGATGAGCTGGGGTTCTATGCTGCCGATGGACGTCATCGCGTACTTCAGCCCCGAGGCGCAGGCGTACCGCGCCTGGCTGTAGTCGATGACGTACTGGTCCCGATGGCGGCGCGCCGCCACCCGAGCGGTCAGCGTGTAGCCGAGCGTCGCCAGAATGACCAGGATCACCAGCGTGATCATCAGGATCACGCCCGGACGAGTCTTATCGCCCCGTCCGTCCGGTCTTCCCGGGCACTGGCTGAACAGGTTTATAGGGCATTGGCTCATTGGTTCTCTGAGGGGTCCGTCCGTCAGTGGTCCGGGATCCCCGCTCACTAGTCTTCTGCGATCCCGGCTGCCCGGGTCTCTGTGGCGTTTTCTCGTCGGTTTTCTCCGGCGTTTGCCCGCCGGCAGTCGTGTTGGGATCGTTGACGTCCGTTCCCGCCGCCGCCATCACGAACTTGATCTTGCGCATCTTGTCGATGGCAATCATGCGACTGATCTTTTCCTCCTCGTACACCTCCCAGGTGCCCCGCACCGTCTCGTGGGGCGGAGCGAAAGAGATCGTGACTTTCACGCCCGGCGGCAAGGCCGCCTCCGCCCACTGGTCCACGAACTCATCGCCCTTGGGGACCTCCAGCCGAAAGTACGTCACGCCGCGGCACAGCGGGATCAGCGGATAGCTGTCCTCCCACGCCTCCCTCTTCGGATCGAGCAGCTTATCCTCCAGATCAATCCCCTCGTGGCCGCGATAGATCACCAGGCCGGACGACCCCTCGTAATCATAGCCGGCCCGCCACGTGATCTCTTCAAAGACCTTCTCCTCGTTCTTGCTGTCGCGCATGGTCCGGCGGATCACCAACTGGGCCCGGGCGAAGTTGTTGTCGAGGCCGTTCTTGATCTGGATGGTGACGCCTTGCTGGCCGCTCAGAACGCGGTCGAGGTCCTCCGCCAGGCGCTGCAGCACCTCGGTGGCCAGGGCCGGACTTTCGACCCGCCCCAGGACCGCCTCGGCCGCCCGATTCGCCTGACCATAGACCGTCAGGATCGCCGTCAGGACCATCGCCCCGATGACCAGCGCGACGATCATCTCCCCCAGCGAGGAGATCCCCGGTCGATAGTGTTGCCTGAACTGCATTCGCATACGGCACTCGATCCATGAGCCCGGCTCCGTCGCCATGGGCTATTTCTTCTTTTTGTCCTTGAGGACCTTCGTGACGTCGCCGACGCCCATCTTGTCCAACTGCTCCTGAGGCAGACCGGTCAAGGAGTCCTTGCCATCGGTATCCCGGATCTGATCGGTCGCTTGCCCGCCTTCCGCCTGTTCCTTAAGGAACGCAGCGAGCTCTTCCATGGATTCGACCTGCTGCCTTTTCTCGATGTCGGTCGGCTTGCCTTCGCTTCGCATATACACATCGAGGTTGAACTTGATGAAGGCGCCATCCTTCATGGTGACCAATCCATCCTCGACCCATTTTTCGACCGTCTCGACATCGACGCCGGCATACTCCGCCGCTTCTTCCGCGGTCACGAGGAGTTGTTCGGCCGTGAGTTCCTCGATGCTTCCCGGCTGCCCCGCGAGCTGATTCGCCTGCTGGTCCGTCAGTTCCGTGATCCAGTGCTCCAGCTTGACCGTCTGCTCCTCGCCCGTCACGTCCGTGTATTCCGCCGAACAGACCGCGCGAATCCACATCTTGCCCGACACCGGCTCGGAGAAGGCCTCGATGACCGTCTGCCAGGAAATATCCGGGTACTTCTCGCTCCGCCCGTAGTCCACTGTCTCCTCCACGGTCGCGGAGGCGAGGACCTTCTCCATGTTCTCTCTGGCCAACTGAAAAGCCTCCATCCGCAGGGCGGCATCGGCGGTCGATTCGAGACACCGGTCGACCACGACCAGCACGCTCGAACTGACAAGGGCCAGGATCGCCAGGGCCGCCAATACCTCGAGCAGAGTAAAGCCCGAACCGCAAGGCCCCTGGTGTGGCCTACATCCTGCGACCGTGTTGTCAATCCTTGTACCTTGCATACGTATCGGAGGCTGTAATGCGTCCACGAGTTAAAGAAACGGCACTTCGTCTTTGCCCTTTGGGGTCATCAAGGCGGGATCGCCCCCGACCAACTCCACAATCGGCGTGATCCTGCTGACCACCACCGAGTACGATTGCTCGCTCTCATCGAGGAAGACGATCTTGCCGCCGTAGTGCCAGCCGGCATGTCCGACGCGGAACTTAGCTTTGCCCTCGTTCGTGAAGGTGCTGTCGTCGAACTCCACGTAAGCGACGCGACAGTTTTCCCCGAACTGCCCATCGAGGATGATTTCCTCATCGAGCACCTGCGACAGGTCGGAGGAGGTGATCTCCCGCAGCAGATACGTCTGCTCGCTCAAATCGATAATCATCTCGTACCTGCGGCTGCTCTCGGCGGCGGTCGATGCGGCCATCTGCATCGCGGAGACGAAACCCTGCACGTCCGATTTGAACTGGCTGCGCCGCAGGGTCCCGAACAGGTTCACCTGTACCAGGACCACGAACAGCGCAAGGATAGAGACGATCAGGATCATCTCCACGAGCACGAAGGCCCGCCTGCGCAGGCGGGTAGCCCTGGGCCGGCCAAGTACACAGCCGCTCCCGTCGCCACAAATGCGATTATGAGTCGGTGCTGAGCAGGTCCGCATTGTAGTCTTCGCCGTCTTCTTCGCCATCGGCTCCGAGACTCTTGATGAGGAACGGCTTGCCGTTGGCCGGGTTCAGCTCATAAATGAAATCGTGTCCCCACGCATCCTGGGGGACATTCGTCGTCTCCAGATAACCGCCGGCCGGCCAGCTCGTCACATCCGTCGGCTGTTCAAGGAGCGCCATCAAGCCTTCATCATCGCTCGGGAACCGGCCGGTATCCATCTTGAACTGATTGACGGCACTGTGCAGGGACTTCAGACTGGCCCTCGTCGTGATCACTCTCGCCCTGTCCGTGTGGCCGACGAAATTCCCCACGACCACGGCAAACAGCAGGCCAAGGATGATGAGCACGGCCATCAGCTCGACCATCGTAAAGCCTGCCTGGGCTCTGCGATTTCTTTTCTCCTTCATGGTCCTTCTTCTCCTAAACACTCAGAAGTTGATTGTGGAAATCCTCAGGATGGGCAGAATCGTCGCATAGGCGATGATGCCGACCACGACCGCCATGAAAATGATGATGAGGGGCTCGACCGCCGCACTGAGACGCTCGATGACGATGTCCGTCGAAGATTCGAGGTTCTCGCTGATGCTCTTGAGCATGGTTTCGAGCTCACCGCTTTTCTCGCCGACGGAGACCATGTGCGCGATGGCCGGATCGATGACGCCGCTGTCGCGAAGGGGAGTCGCGATATCGGCGCCGGCCAGGATGCGCTCCCGTGACTGCTGCACCGCCCGCTTCATCAGGGTGTTGCCCGTCGTTTCCGAGACCACCCGGAGCGACTCGGCCATCGACAAGCCCGAGCCGATCAGCGTGGACAGCGTCGAGGTGAATCGGGCGACGACGCGCTGCTTGACCAACGGGCCGAATACCGGCAGGGAAAGCAGGAACTTGTCTCTCAGATAGGCCCCCCGCTCCGTCTTGAAGAACCGCCGCAGCGCGAAGACCACCACTGCGATCCCGCCGAGCAGGACGAGCACCCGCCAGCTCGTCAACACGTGACTGAAGTTCATCAACTGCTTCGTGATCCACGGCAACTCCTGCCCCGTATGCACGATCTGCTCACCAATCTTCGGAATCACTTTGGTCGTCAGAATCAAAACGGCGAGCAGACAGAAACCGATCAGGACGATGGGGTAGATCATCGCCGTCAGGATTTTGGCCTCGACGCGCTGGCGCTTCTCCATGAAGGTGGCGATGGTCTTCAGGCTGCCGCCCAGCGTGCCGGTGACCTCGCCGACCCGGACCATGGCCACGTAGATGACGTCGAAGTAGTTGTCGTAGTCCTTCAACGCATCCGTGAGGGACTCGCCCGTCACGACGCGGTCGCGGACCTCCGTCAGGGCGTTGCGGAACCGCGGGTCCGAGCTCTGCATCATCAGCACGGAAAGGGCCTCCGTCAGCTTGATGCCGGAGTTCAGCAGCGTCGCCAGTTGCTTCGTGAAGTCGGTGAGCTGGGTCTTGTTCCTCTTGCGCAGGAAGGAGAACAGGGCGCGCTTACTCTCGACAGCGGAGGTCACCTCGGTGACGGAGGACGGATGGATGCTGCGCATCCGCAACTGTTTTCGCGCCGCGAAGGGGCTCTCGGCGGTGACCGTTCCCTTGGTCTTCTTGCCGCCCGTGGTTATCGCCGTGTATTCATACCTCGGCATAGTCGTTCATAATCCTTACGTAACATCCGCCTGAGTCACCCTCAGGACTTCGGCCACCGTCGTGATGCCGGCCAGGGCTTTGCGGGCCCCGTCCATTCGCAGGGTCTGCATGCCCGCCTGGAGGGCGAGCTTCTTGATCGAGCCGGCGGTGGCCCTCTGGTAAATGAGATCCTGGATCTCATCGTTGATGAGCATCAGCTCATAGATACCGGTCCGGCCGCGATAGCCCGTCTGGAAGCACCGCTCGCAGCCCTTTCCCACGTAGAAATTGGCGTCCCCATTCTGCTCCGGGGTACGCAGGCCAAGCTCACTGAGCTCATGCGCCGTGGGGGTCGAAGGCTGCCGGCAGTCCGGACAGACCCTTCGCACGAGCCGCTGCGCCATGATAGCAATCAGCGAGGAACTGGCAAGATAGGGCTCGACGCCCAGGTCCAGCAACCGGCTGACCGCGCCGGCCGAGTCGTTCGTATGCAGCGTGCTGAAGACCAGGTGGCCCGTCAGGGACGACTGGATCGCCATGCGAGCCGTCTCCACGTCGCGCACCTCGCCAACCATGATCACGTCGGGGTCCTGACGCAACACGTGACGCAGGGAGGTCGCGAAGGTCATGCCCTTCTTGCTGGCGACTTGAATCTGGCTGATCCCCGTAAGCTGGTACTCGATGGGGTCCTCGATCGTGATGACGTTTTTCTCCGCCGAGTTGATCCGGTTGAGGCAGGCATAGAGCGTGGTGCTCTTGCCGCTGCCGGTCGGTCCCGTGACGAAGATCACGCCGTGCGCGCGATTCAGCAGGGAATCGAGCCTCGCCAGGTCGTCCGCCCACAGGCCCAGCTCATCCAGGGCGAACACGCCCGTGCTCTTATCCAGGATACGCAGCACGCAGCGCTCCCCGAAGCTGGTCGGCACGGTGCTCACGCGCAAGTCCACCTCCCGCTGGCCGAGCCGAACGCTGGAGCGGCCGTCCTGCGGTAACCGCCGCTCCGCAATGTCCATGCCCGCCATGACCTTGATACGCGAAATGATCAGGGGAAGAACATTTCGATTCAAGCTCAACACGTCGTACAGGATGCCATCGACGCGGTAGCGGATCTGGATCTTCGACTCGTACGGATGGACGTGAATATCACTGGCCCTCAGTTGCAGCGCCCGGAAGAGGATGTCGTTGACGAGCCGGATGACGGGCGGCCGGTTCACAACATCCAGCAGGTCGTCCGAGGCGGCCACCTCGTCGACCAACTGGTCGAGGTTCTGCGAGTCCAGCTCCTCGGCAACCTCTTCAATGACGGTGTTTCGCTGCTGGTAGGCGGTATCGATGACTGCCGTGATCGCGGCCCGCGTAGAAAGCGCGGGCGAGACCGGCATGTGCGTCATTTTCGAGACGTTGTCCAGGACATTCGTATCCAACGGCCGCGACAGAACCACCGTCAGCTCGCCGTTGTCCTGCTCGGGCTTCACGCCGATCAGGTAATGATGCTGGGCATACACCGCCGGGACGGCCTGAACGAACTCCCGGGGGACCGCCCGGTCGGAGATCTCCGCCAGGTACTCCCAGCCCAGCGCCTCGGCAAACAACTTGAGGACCACGTCTTCCGTGAAGTAAGGACACGCGAGCAGGACCTCATCCAGTCGGCCGCGGCCCTGGCCCTCCTCGATGACCTTGGCCAGCCGCTCGGCGTTCACCAGCCCCGTCCTCTTCGCTGCCTGTATCAGCAAGTCCTTCATATCACCCGCTTTTTCCAGTAGCACCGCTCATCAGTTGGCGTCGAGCACTTTCGGCGGACGGACCGTCTTGGGTTTCACGCCCGGCCAGTCCTGATAACTCTGGAACTCCAACTCGTGTCTCTCAAAGGCCGTCCGGTTCACCGCGGAGATCTCCTCCAGCTCTTCCGTGCCCTGAGCAACGTTTCCTGCCGGCCGGATGATCTCCGCCTTCACGAACACGTACAGTTTACTCTCGATATCGGAGTTATTGATAGTCCTAAACAAGCCGCCGATGAGCGGGATATCGCCTAGTATCGGCACTTTCGACCCGCCCTTGCTCTGATTCAGCTTTAACATTCCACCGAGGATGATCGTGCTTCCGTCGGGCACAGTCACGGCTGTCTTGACCGCGCTGGTCGTGGTATTCGGCGGCTTCTCCGTATCTGAGGTCCCGCGGAAATCGGATCGTGTCAGCTCGATGACCAAACGCAGGAGTTCTCCCTCGCTGATATGGGGCGTGATGTTCATCTCGATGCCCGCCTCGTACGGCTCAAAGTCTATGGCGGTCTGGATCAGCGTCGTATTCGTGCCGGCCGCTCCTGAATTGACCGGGATCGAGGACGTCTTCTGGACGTAGGTAATATCGGCCGTCTTGATATTACCGGTTTCATTGTCATTGACCAGGAGCTTCGGCTTGGCCAGCACACGCCCATAATTCTTCGACTGCATGGCCGTCAACAGCGCGCTGACGTGCTTGTCCGCATAGTAGCCTTTGAACGTGCCTTTATCGGACCCCACCTCCGCGAAGTGATCGGGAGTGCCCGGGGCCTGAAGCTTTTCCGCCACGCCGGCCGCCACCGTGGGACCCACCCCGGAGGGATTGAAGAAATTGGGCCAGTTCTCGATCAACTGCAGATCGTAGTTGAATTGTTCGGTCTTGGTGACCTCCACGAGCGTCACATCGATCAGGACCTGGGGCCGTCGTTTATCCAACTGCTTGATCAGAGTGGAGATCCACTCCTGGTTCTTCTTGCTCGCGTACACGACCAGCGAATACGTATTCGGGTCGGGGACGATCCTGATTCTCTCCTCCTGGCCGATGACGGTTTTCTCGATCTTGCCTTCCTTGTTCTGCTGCTCGATCGTCTCCTGGATCAGGCTTTCGAAGACCTCGGCCAGGTGGCCGGGCGTGGAGTTCTCGAGCGGATAGATCTTGTACGGGATCTCATCGACATCCATCTCGCTATCGACATACTCGATGATCGTGGCAATGGTCGCGTGCTGCTCGGCCGTCGCGTTCACCAGAAGCGAGTTGGTGGACTCGACGACGACGACCTGCGGCTCGCCCACGATTCCACCCTCGGTCACTTCGGCGAGCATCGGGGTCTCCGGGGTCGGCGTCATCGGCCGAGGCTGGCCCGCCGTCGGCGTCGGGGTCCTCGACGAACCGGTGATTCGCCCGGGCGTGGTCGATTCGGGCACCTTGCTGATGATCCCCAGCTCCTGGAGCTTGCGGGCCACTTCATCGGCATCCACGTGGCGGATTCGGTACAATTCCAGGCTGCGCAGGTCCTGCTGTTCGACGTCCAGCGTATCGACCAGTTGCTCGACGACATGCAACTGCTCCTCGACGCCGATCATGAGAATCCGGTTGGTTCGCTCGTCGGCATCGAGGTAGACGCCGGGTTTCGGCTCGCCGGACATGCCGGGCTGGCGAGCGCGGACCATTTGTGCGGCTTGTGCCGCCTTGATCCGCACCAGTCTGGCACGCCACGCCGCCTCCGACTCGCCCGGAAGCCTCGCCGCCGCCGCAGAAGCGGTGGCGTCGGTCACGTCCCCGCCAACGGTCACGCTGACGCTCTGCAACTGCTCCGCCAGGGCCTTGACCTTCTCCGCCAGCGTCTGCGCCATCGTGTACCGCAATTGCCGGAACTTGAACTTCCTCGGCGCCCCGGGCTTGTCCACCATGTCCAGAAGGTTCTCGATGCGCGCCATGCGGTGAGAATAGGCGGTGACGATCACGGTCCCGCTTTCCGACATGGAGGTCACGCCCACGGACAGGCCCATCTGCTGCAGCAGGTTCTCCACACTCATGGTGTCGATGTGTTTCAGGGAGAAGACGCGAGTGACGACGGCGTCGCCGGCCTCGATCACTCGCGATTCCGGAGTCACCAGATCGGGATCGACGTTCATCACCTCGGTCTTCGGGACGATCTTGACGATGTTCCCCTTGTGCCGGGTCATGACTAGGTCCTTGAACTGCAGAACCGACTCCAGCAGAAGGTACAAGTCCTTGACTTTCATCGATCCCTGGAGGTTTCCGTTGAGTTTCAGGGTCACCTCCCCCGTGACCTTGGCGGGATCGTAAACATAGCTGAGATTCAGATACTTGCCCACGAGGTCCAACAGTTGAATGACGGGCAATCGCTCGGGCAGGGTCAGCTTGATGACCTGGTCGCCATTGGGGAACTCCGCCGGCTCATAGCAGGACGCATCTACGGCGGCCCGTACGGGCGTCGGCGACTCGGCCTTGAGAGCTTTGCTTTCAGGTTCCTTCGGGGGCGTGGAGACCGGTTGCGGCTCAGGCGGCACAACCTGTCCCGGCTGAAGGGTCGCCGGCTCGCTCGCGGCAGGCTTGGGAGCCGCCTGGAGCTCAGACGCGACGTCATTAGGAGGCGCGCCGGCCGCCGCCAATCCGGCAAGCTCGTTCGAGTCAACCGTCCGACCGTCGGCCTGGCCGAGAGACGAGGCACTGCTCACCGGCGCCGGATCGGGAGCCCCAGCGGGCACAGGTTGCAGGGCCGCTTGCGAGGCGGGCTCTCCGGCGAGCGCCTGCAGATCTCGCGATTTGTCCTGCATCTCTTTCGACGGCGCAGATTTCGTCGGCGGGTCCGCTTTCTCTGCGGACGCCGGCGTCCTGTCCGCCTGTGCCGCCTTCTTGCCGGCAGACGGCGGCGCCATGTCCGTCGCCTGCAGCGTGGGGGCTGTCACACCGGCCTGCGCGTAGCGCGATCCTTCTTTTCGCTGCTTCAAGACCTCCGGCCCCAACTCCACGGCCAGCTTGATGTCCTGAAGCTGAAAGACCGGCGCAACGGCCACAACGGCGCCGTCGTGCACGTCGATCAGCGCCTTGACCTTCTCTATGCCGCGAGGAGGATGATCGAATGTCCCAATGGTGATACCGCCCACCGCGTCGGCGATCCGGTTACTGGTCGGCAGCGTGCTCGCCGAGCTCGCCCGTCCAAGCTGTGCCACATCATATTGCGGGGGCGCATCCACGAGGGCCAGGATCACGAGGGCCTTGCGAAGTGTGTCGGCCTCGCCCGTGATCAGCAGGGAGTTCGTGCCCGGCATGCGGGAGGCTGTCCCCATGTTGAGCTTGGTCAGCAGCTCCCTGGCGCGCTCCGGCGTAACGTGCGACAGGGTGACCATCTTGTGGTCCAACGTGCCTGAGGGGACGCTCCAGTCGAGGGCGAGCAGAGGTCCGCTGATGCAAAAGAGAATGGCAAGCAGGATTACAGCGAGCGCCCTGCGGCGCTTTTCTTGGGACAAATGCCGTTCCGTCATTGCTACCTCGATCTAAATCACCCTACTCTCTTACTTCTAAGATGCGAAATCTCACACACGTCGAACTCAATCGCGGCCCGCGGCTGCGCTTGAGCACCACCCCTTTTGCAGGCCGATGGCTGACCTATCTATTGACACACTCATACCCTCGGAGTCGCGAGGGTAACCAGCCACACAACAGCATCTACCTAATCAGACAGCGTGCGGCGAGGAAAGTTCCCGACCGGCCCACAAAAAACACAGATTTCAATGCTGATGGACACGTCACGAGCGGCACGAACGCAGGCATCATTATGAGACATGAATCGTGTTGTGACGTGGAACCGCCAAAGGTGCGATAATGTACCCCCAGGCCCAACTGTGGCAGGATCGCGAGTCTCGAGTGACAATGAGGACCTCGCGGGTCACGACCGGGCCGCGAATCCGGAGCGGCAAATCACTGTTTTGGGGAACGAGGCGGACTCAGCCGCCGCAAGATTTCACGGCGTTTCTCTTCGATCTGGTTGTCCTTGGCCCCGCTCAGTTTCTCACCCAGATTCTCCAGATTCTGGGCCTCTTCCGCACCGACAAGCGATGACTTGTAGTCTGTGATCAGCTTGCCTGCCGCCGCGGCTTTTTCCGTGGAGACCGCGTTCGAATCGGCTTGATTGGACTTGTTCTCTTTCTGAAGCTCCTGCTTGAGCCTTTGCACCAACTCGTTCAGGCTTGCCTCGTCCTGTCCGGTAAGGCGCGCCGACAGGGGCGAAACCCCCGCGGTTATCCGATCCGACGCAGAGGACCCGGCGCCCGTCTCCAGAAGGCTCGCCGTATCGATCGTCGACTCCACCGGCATCTCACTCATGCGCTGCCCGTCCAAGCAGATGATCGAATTGCTCTTTACCTGCTTGATGGTCAAGTGACCGATCTCACTGCCCTGGCAAATCCACTGATACGTATTATCGGGCAAACGAATGTAAGCAAAGCAGCTTGTGGGGTCCGACGGCGAGTAACTGATCCCGATAAGGTCGAACTTGGCGCTTGATGCCACGGGCTTGACAGGTGGCGCCGGGATGCGTGCGTTCGGAGCGGGCACTGAAGCGGCCGCTTGTGGAATGCGCGGATTGAGGATTTCTTCCAGCATCTGTGCCTGTTTCACGAGAGGCGGGGTCTTGTCCTGATTGCCTGAAACCTCGTTACTGTCCTGGCGGCCGTTGAATCTCGTGACGGCACTGGGCCCTTCCAGGAATTGCCTGGCGTCACGATCCGGCGTTATGCCCAGGTGGAGCGGGCGCACCGGCCACTTGATGGATGCCAGCATCAAGGCCGTGCCAGTCAACGCTGCCACACCGATTATGCGGACCATTCTAACCATAGGCTGCCCTACCTTCTGTAGTGTTTGACACGATCAACAGCCTACGGTTCCCGCCAATGCACGATTTTTTTCATAAACTCCTCCTCGTGGCCTGCATATTCGCCGCTGTGCTCGGGGGTATGGCAATTCAGGCAATTCTTTTTGGGTTCCGAGGTCTTGGCCTGTCCAGCCGTCTGCACGTGCTCAGAGCCGGGACCATGGCAAACCTCGCAGCCCACGTCTTTCAAATGCGCCGTCCGCTCCTCTGTGATAAAGCCCTCTGAGTACTCCATGCCCACAACGTGGCAAATCACGCACTCCGGATCACGATCCGAGCCGACCTTCTTCAGCGTTGCGAAGGCATCGGCGTGAGCCTTCTCGCTCCACTTCCCATGCTCATACTCGTGGCATCGCGCACAAGTCTTGGAGCCGACAAAGGTTACATCTTTTTGCGGCAGCGGAATACTCGGGTACTTCTCAAGCAGGTTGCCGTCTTTAACAAGATGCTGATAAGATTGATAAAGTCGAACGAGCGCCTCGTCCTTGGGCAGTTCCTCAGCCACAGGGACATCCGCAAGCCGCAGGGCCAACGGCCCTTTCTGCGCCGGGACAGTCACGCCAACGCGGGATACGTGGCGTCCGAATCGACCCACCGTAAAAGCCAGCGGTCTGGCACCCGGTTCGCTCAGCAGCCGCGGTTCATCGGAATCCGAGGGACAGATCACGCAATCGACGGTTGGCGGCACCGTGCTCAGTATGTCCTGAGCGGCGCGGCCCTCGCAGCCTCCCAGGATCAGGATATTGACTCTCAGAGAAGCGTCACCGTCCGGAAAAAGCCCTGCCGACTGGCCTATCGGGCCGGCTTGGGCATCAAAAGCCGCAACGTTGACAGAGATCGTTCGGTCCCTGACCGTGAATTGCCGGGCGAAAGACGCCGGCATACCTGCATCCTGTCCACGCGCCGCGATGATCTTGAACGGCTTGTCACCCTCGTTCAGGATGCCCAGATTCGCGGTGATTTCCCCGTCCTGCGGGGTCAGGTGGACCAGGTCGTAGCCGAGGAGGCGGAACCCTTCGAACAGGATGCGAAACTTGATGAGGTCCTGCTCACCATCATTCAGGACCATGCCGCCAGTGTCAACGATCAGCCGATTGACCTTGGGCGAGGCGGCAAAGATACTCGTCCGCCTCTCCAAGCCGCCCAACTGTCCTCCGGAGCAGCCGCAGGGTTTGAGGACGCCAAGAGCGCTTCCCGTGAAGAACAGGACGATATCATCGCGGCTCTCCGCCACCGTCACTGCCGGCGATTGTACCTGCTTTGATGGACAGGACAGACCAGCAGCCAACACGCAAATGCTTGCGGCCGCGAGTGTTACGCGCGTGTACCCGGATGCCGGCCTATGCCCAAACCCCACTGCCCTGTTCCTCATAGACGCGGCCAATTACCTGGCCGCATAGAACCCGCGGCATTGAACCGTCAATGTCTCGCCGCCCTTGAGCTTGATCTCCAGGACATCGGAAAGGATCGAACGCTGGTCGGCCATAACCGGCGGCATGATCTCGATTTTCACCTGATACCGGGCCCCGGTCTTCCCACTGTCGCCGGCCGCTCCTGCCACTTTCGCCGCCCCCGGCACCTTGCTGGTCTCGAGGACTTTCATCGTGCCTCGCTGCGACGAGACCGACTCGATATCGAAATCCTCGTCGTAGTTGCTCAGAATCCAGACCTCACGCTGGATGGGCTCATTCGCCTTGACATTGAACAGCGTCAATTGCGATGGCGTGACTGAGAATTCAGGCAAGACATCGTACGGGATGTCCACTCTGCTGCATTCCGGATGGGTCAGACTGATACTGATCTGGCCCTTCGGGTTGCGGGTGAGCTTGTCCGCATCGGCTTTCGGCTGCACGACGAACTCGGTGGCCTTCACGTTCGGGTCAAACGCGGCGGTGAGCGTGTTGGCCGTGGCTCGGAAGCCCGATATCGAGAACGCCTTGCCGTCGGTGCTCTTGATCGTGATCTGCCCGCAACCGGCGTTTTCCTTCTTCGGGAAGAGGTTCAACCGGTTCGGGTGGTGCTCGATCCGGAAGACGACATTGGCTCTGATGGTGAGATCCACAACCTGCTGATCGGGATCGTTCGTTTGCACTGTGATCCTGCGAACCAGTGAGCCCGGATACGTGCTCGTGCGGTATTCCACTTCGAGGGTCCCGCTCTCGCCGGGAGCAAATTCCTGCCCATCCCTGACGCCCCGTGTCACCGACCCGCAGCAGCCCTTGACGTGGACGATTTTCAAGGGAGCATTACCCACGTTCTTGAACTCGAATTTCGTGGTATGACTCGTTTCCGGCCCGATGTCACCGAAGTTCTGCAAGGTGGTCTTGAACTCGATCTTCGGCGTGCCGGCGACGGGCTGCGGCGGTGGTTGCAGTTGCGGCTGGCTCTTCGGCGGCGCGCTTGGAGCCGGCTGACTTTCAGTCACCGCCGGCGTTGCCGACGCGACTTTTTCAGGCGCCGCCGGTTGCGCTGGTTGTGCCTGGACCACGGGCGAGCTCGCACTCGAGGTCGCCTGGGCCGCAGGCGGTTTCGTGGCCGACGTCTCCTGGCAGCCGGGCTGCAACAGCAGCACAGCCGCGCAGAACAGTACTGCGGCCAACGGCAAAGACAAGCTCTGTCGGCAAGCCGCCATCCAGTTTCCTACGCGAGTCTTGACCATGTTCTTCAACTCCCGAATCAAGTTCGTCGTATCTGAAAAGTACGTGCACGATACTATTGTATCGGCATGAGACCTGCCAAGCAAGAGATTACACAGGTCATCCCCATAAATCCATAGTATGCAGCTATACTTGCAGGAGAACCGCCCTCGTGAGTTGATGGTTTGGCTTGCCATTTGTCGGCACAGGTGGTACAGTGGGAACACTGGGACGTAACGGAGCACGCAACTATAAGGGCCTGCCTTCTCGAAGGCGATGGCTCTTTCAGATCACGGAGACAACCGGCAACCACTGGGTGGTGGAAATCCGAAATGCGAATATCGAAATCCGAAACAAGCTCGAATGCCCAAAAACCCGAATGTCCCAAGCCGACGGGCCTCCGGCCCCGCGTTTGTGATTTCCGTCCTTCGAGGTTTGAATTTGTTCCGGGTTCCGGGCTTCGTGCTTCGAGTTTCCGCTCCGCCTCCGGCATCAGCGTTTATCTGCGTTCCTCGGCGGTTTCAAAGTGATCTGGCGTCGATTCGGTATTGGAGGATTGGAGACCATGAGAGCTTTGCTTCTAACGTTGACCACGTGTCTGTTGGTCCTGCCCGCTCACGCCAAATACAGTGGCGGCACAGGAGAGCCGAACGACCCGTACCAGATCGCCACCGCCGCCGATCTGATCGCCCTCGGCGAGACGCCCGAAGACTACGACAAGCACTTCCTCCTGACCGCCGACATCGACCTGGACCCCAACCTCCCCGGCCGAAAGGTCATCGACAAGGCTGTCATCGCTCCGGATGTGGACCCAGGCAGAGACTACTACCAGGGCACCGGTTTCACGGGCGTCTTTGACGGAGGCAGGCATAAGCTCTTGCATCTGACGATCACGGGCGCCAGTTACCTGGGCCTGTTTGGCGAATTGGCGTCGGGGGCGGCGGTCCACGACCTGCGGATCGAGGACGTGAACCTGACCGGCTCAGGGGATTACATCGGCGCGCTGGCGGCCGAGAACCGGGGCTCGATCACCCACTGCTACAGCACCGGCGTGGTCAACGCCACAGGCAAGACCGAGGACCATGCCTATGGTGTCGGCGGGCTCGTGGCGTCCAACTTCGGCAGCGTGACGTTCTCCCACAGCACCGCCACAGTCATCGGAGGCGTGTACGTCGGCGGACTGGTGGGGGAGAACTGGGGCACCGTCGCCCGCTGCTACAGCGCCGGCGTGGTCCGCGGCAGCGGGTCCGTCGGCGGATTCGTGGGCGAGAACATGGGCGCCGTGACCCGCTGCGGCAACTGGGGCCCGGTCGCCGGCGATGCATACGTCGGCGGCCTGATCGGCGAGAACTACTCCGGCCGCGTGTCCGACTGTTGCAGTCGCGGCGCCGTCAGCGGGGCTTGGTCCGCCGGCGGCCTGATCGGACAGAACGGCGGCACCAGTGAGGATGCGAAGGCTGCCGCCGTGATCCAATGCTACAGCGCCGGCCCGGTCAAAGGCCAAGCGTATTTGGGCGGGCTCGTGGGGTCCAACCTGGCCGTGGTGACCGGCTCTTTCTGGGACACTCATGCCTCAGGCCAGAGTGCAAGCGCCGGAGGGACGGGCAAGACCACCGTCGAGATGCAGACGGCCGGCACGTTCCTCAACGCCGGGTGGGACTTCGTGGGCGAGACGGCCAATGGGACGGAGGACATCTGGTGGATTCTCGACGGGAAGGACTATCCGCGCCTGTGGTGGGAGCGGGTGCTGGAGGATGACTTCGGGGATGGTAGGCCGGAGCCGTTGTGGTTGGAGTACGAGCCGGATGCGAGCAAGATATCGGTGAAGGAGACGGGCGGCAGGCTGGAGGTATACGCCTCGGCCCTGGCGGACAATATCGATGCGGTGTATGTCTCCAATGGTTGGCGGCTGGATGTCGGCAAGGATTTCGCCCTGCGGGTCGATTTCCACTACAGCAAGAGAAATCTCGGCGATAGCTGGGTGATGGTTGCGCTGTTGCCGAGCATACAGATGCCTGTCAGCCGGATCATCACCTTCGAGGCCGGCTGCATGAATGACGAGCCGTTCTACCTTTACGAGGCCATTGACGGCTTCTGGAGACACGAGGAAACCTCGTATCGTTCCCCCGATGAGGGCACGCTCTACGTGTCGTATGATGCCGCCAGGGATGAGCTGTATCTGAGCCACAAGGGCTACGGCAAGGCGAACGCATGGCGAACGGCCGCGGGGCTGCTGGGGGGCACGTGGCAAGGGGAGCCCATCTACGTGGCGATTGGCGGCGGCTCCGATGGGGTCGTGCTGGAACCCGGCGACGCCTGGCTGGATGATCTCATCGTAAGCTCGGGCACGCTCGTTCCCTCTGACCCGGGCGACGAAAGCAACCCCGACAGTAAAGAGGCGGGCTCCCAATCCGATTAGGTTGCGATTGGCGCAAGCTGTGCCGGACCCAATCCTGTTCGGCACGGGGTTTGCAGGGACAATTTGGATGAAGGCGAGAGGCGAATAATTTTTTTGAAGTTCTTCCATTTTCCACTTGCGCCAGGCTTTTCCCTTGCCTAAATTGCCTGGAAT